>Ga0100402_1001334_pt1 | contig 28495 bp, 39 predicted proteins | sample CryGeyme20150102_FD_80419 | JGI IMG/M metagenome (GOLD analysis project Ga0100402, IMG submission 80419) | Groundwater microbial communities from Crystal Geyser aquifers in Utah, USA - Crystal Geyser metaG 2015-0102 | ecosystem: Environmental > Aquatic > Deep subsurface > Groundwater | place...
AGCAAAGAGGAAAATAAAAGCAAGAAGATAAAGGTCATCCTTTTTGCCACAAGGTTAAGCACAGAGATGGATAAAAGGCTTGAGCAGTTAGATCCAAAGGTTGCATACCCGAGTTACGATGACCCTGTCTTTCTGAAATTAATAGAAACTCCTTTTGTAGGTTAAGTGCCAATCAAGTAATATCTAAATGTCTACTATTTCATGGCTTTTGAGCATAGTAGAAAACTAATGGCTGATAGTCTGGGCTTTACTCCGACAAACGTCAACTACATCATTAAAACAGTCAAAATACTGCTGCACCTTCACAATAAGTATGCATTTGCTCATGGAGAGCTGACCTTATGGCATATTTATGTATCAAAAGAAGGGGAAGAATCTGATGTCAAGTTGATTCCTCCAAGGTCTGCCTTCATCAGAAGAATGGAAATGCAGGAGCGTTGTCCCTAACGATGTCCTGACTTTCATTAAAGTAGGGAAGCAACAGAACTATCGGATGTATACAGTTTAGGGATTATTCTGGCGGATGTGGTCAGGGGATAGACCATGGAAGACCATAATCCTCAGAGTGTGGTGCAGTCAATAAAATTCAAGAGAATAGCATCTTTGATATAAAGAATGTTGTGCAGTTATGAATGCAGCATGACTCTAAGTGAGCTATTGGGCTAGTTGTAGGAGATATACGATCAGTTGACAAACGGAGTCACTTTTAGGATTCCTCTGCTGGGAACTTATATTAAAGATTAACAGTTATCGGGTTGCCTTTAAAAGAGAATTGTGTTGAATGGGTTTCTCTTGTCACTTCAGTACAAGAGTAACTATGCTTATATCATCATCAGGCTCCTCTTCAAAAAGAACCTGAAATAATTTATCTCAGTGCGGTTCAACAGCATCAGATAGATGCCAGAAGATATTGCCAAGAGGTGGCTTTCCTTGAAGGAGCTCACCGAAGAGCTACTTCGCCACAGAAGAGACACCATGAGATTCATGACAGATGGGTTCCTCACTTTCACATCCTAAGATCCAGATCTTCAGTGATTCTTGCTTATATACAGTAAATATGTATAGTTTCATCATTACAAATAAATATGACTTCATGATTATTGATATTGCATGTTATAAATACTTATTTGCAATGGAGGTCGGGTCAGTTCTTGGAGGCTGCTAGCTTATCCAAATGCTTCATCAAACATCAGACCGCACCATCTGGAAAGGAACCCATCAGTCCTCTGGTCTCCCCGTTGTCATTCGCATATCACCATTCAATAGTAAGCATCAAAGTGTACCCTTCCCACTCAACTGGAAACCTCCATATACCACCAATAAGCTGACCGATCTTCCCTTTCTTGTATCGGAAGTTCTGATTGAAAACTACCGATATTTGCTTCAGGTCAAGAAGCACATATCTGGGCAAAATATCTATAATTGGGTTCAATCCAGGATAACTGAATAGGAATAAATAAGGGTGAGTCAGGAGCTATAGAATCAACTGGGTGTTTTGGTGGGAGTCGTGAAAAAGGTAAGACAGTTTATTTCCCTTGGTCTCTGCTGTTGTAGTATATCAGCTCAGAATGTGTTGATTGATGAGGATAACATTGCCATACTCGGATGCTGGTACACTCTGAAGGAAAATGTGGATAAAAAAATGTTGTAAATAGTTGGTGACTGTCATCATTCATAAGAAAGTGACCCACCCTCAATTATTAAGAATCTAGTGAGCCTAGGCTTGGATCTGATTGGAAGAATAAAAACAAGCCAAGGTATGAGTAGATAGATAAACTAGGACAAGAAACAGAAGGTGATGGCTGCTTTGCAAAAGATTGACATAAAGAGTGAAGAGGTTACTCCATAGGAGCTCGAGAGATAGCTGAACGGGCTATTAACGAGTGTCTATATCTTTAAAATCCCGTTAAGGAGTCAATACTCAAAGGAGCAAGATATAGTGAGTTTCAAAGGGCAGAGAAGATTTGAGGCTGCCAGCAAAGCATCCAAAATAATATTTAAGCTGGGGCTCATTCATAACTAAGAAATTATTCTGGTTACTGTTGATAAACCTCCACATCGAATTGCTTACAATAAATAAAGTCTTCCTTTGGCTCTCAATCAACGCTTCGATAGTCTCAAGGAACTGTATCACTATCTTCGCCTTCAAAAGTAGCTTATTGTTGTTGAAGATGGGATCATTTGTTTGTTGACTCAAAATCAGAAAGAAACTGGTGAGCCCGAAAAACATATTCCAGCTTATGAGAGTAAGGCTGGAGAATAGAAGAAAGAAGCTTAGTAAATTGTGTTGCGAAAGTGTCAGTTTTATGAGGTAGAGAAAGCACCTGATAAGCCCTCAGGACTAAAAGGATATAAGTCATTAATTGATGACGAGCTGTTTCGGAGGATAGAAGGAAAGCTAGAGGTTCTTAAAAAAATTAATGTAGATAGACAGGGATGTTAGGAAAAAGACGTCAAAGTATACTAATTTTTGGGAGTAGAAAATTTCAAGAAAGGGAACTATATTAAAGCTTTTTAGTACTATCAACTGGCACTGGAGATGTGCTAGTAGCTTTCTTCCTCCTCTAGATCTTCTCAGATGGCCTCAATCCACTACAATATGGCTCTTCTTTATCATCACATGCAAAAGAACCAATAGGCCCTTACCTTCTGCCTGTTCGTTCTGGAAGTGCCTCAACAGTAACCTCTTCTTCCCTTGACCCTGCTCATCAACATTCTTAGCGATGGGCTAGGAGACTATAAGGAGGCCAGTTACTACATTAATTAAGGTTTAAAAGTTGTTCCCTCAGCTCAGGAGTTAGCTGCTGCCCGTTTTTTCAACTCAGCAGGAGTGGTAATGCTAGAGATACAGGCATTCGAGTCGGCAATATCCTATCTTCAGAAAGCCAAGCGGATATACTAAAAAACATAAGTTAATAACAATGAGGAGTGGGTGATGTGTAGTATAAATTTAGCAGGAGCCTATTCTTTCAGTGGCAGAACGATAGAAGCCCTTGAAACTCTAAAATTTTCGGCTGAAATCATGAGATCAGTTAATGACCAAGTCAGGGAGGAGGTATTCAAAATAATGCTTCGTTTGGCCAAGACAACAAAAAGCACCACGTTTGATAAATAAACCAAAGTTAAAATTGGAGACATTTTGATCTTTAGCGGAATGGCATCCAGCTAACATACCCCCAGTCTTCTTCTAGAGTATTGTCCTTGAATATTTCAATGATTGGAGCAGAGTTATATGAATCTATTGAATAGCATATATCAGGAATCAAAGGACTGCAGCTGAAGTTATTCAAAATCGGCAGACACGCTGATCCACACCTCTCCATTCAAGCTAAAGTCATAAAGCTCTTCTGGAGTGTTGTACAGGACCAAAACCCAGAGCTCCATATCCATGAATTCCCGGACCTATCGAGGTACTTGGTTCGACTTGAAAACCACTGTCATCGTAATGGCAGATGCGAATCCTGCCGTCACTTTCAACTCCTTCTTGGCAAAAACATACTAAAAAAGAATTCCTCTTTTGTTAAATTTTAATTATGTTTTGCACTTGAAGTTGTTGTGGAGGTCACGAAAAGAAAAGGGGCTCTTCAGGCCTTAAGGGCGGGTATAGATGGGCATGCTCTCTACTTAATTGTCTTCCTTTTATTTTTCGTCCTCAAGTACTGCCAGTTTGATGAGGATGAGGTTATCGGGTAGAGGAAAAGGATAAATAATATGTCCTCTGCGCATCTGCTCAAGGTACTTGATGGTTTGGGGAAGAGTGGGTCTTTAGAGGTAATTACGGTTAAGAATAGCTTTCAGGAATCTCTTGCAATCCCAACTTTAGACAAGCTCGAGGTGTCGCTCTTAGGGAAAGAGAAGGTTTTTGAAGGGCTGTACTTTTTAGTTGAACTTTTAGCTATCATCCAACCTTACCCCTGAGAGCAGCTCGTAGAACATTACTCCAAGTGCATAAACATCGACCCATGTTCCTACCCTTTACTGCTCGTTCTAGGGACTGGAGTAGAATGTCCCTTTGTTTCCGTTGCGAAGGGAATCCATGAAGTCGACTACTTTGAAGTCATGAGTGAACATCAGGTTTCTGGGGTGAAGATTGCCATGAATTTTACCCTTCTTATGGTAGCTATGCAACCTTTTGCAGATTCTAATCATGAGGTCCAGCTGTTGGTAGTTGTTGAGCTTGGGGTTACCGATTGCATTGACAAGGCGTTTTGGGTAGTAAGCAATCAGTTATCTGTTGGGATTGAGCATGGTTGTTTCAACCCACTGATCGTACTCTGGCCGAGTGAATTTTTAGTCTTAGTAGTAGCGGATGGCCACTATTTTATTGGTCTTTTTTTCAGTGGCTTCCCAGACGATGCTCTTTCTGTTCATCGACACTCCCACGAAAAAGACCTCGTCTACATTGTATTTTTAGTAAATCTCCTCCTGAGTCATCATGATATAATACTTTTTATGACATAAATCAATCAATCTCCTAACTAATGGATCCATCTTCATAAAAGAAAGCCTGAATGGCAGCATTGTTCTAGTATATACATGGGGTTATTTATCACAGTTCGTGCAGATGAGCCTGGGAGTCTCAATGAAATTTGTTCAAGTTCTTTAAATTTAGAATATAAATTAGAAGAATGGGTTGCGAAGACAGCAAGATGTCTACCTACAATACTCCTCAGAGTTCCATTCCTGTTACAGTTATTGACCCTGGCTTTCTGAAGGCGGCCAACGAGCCTCTCAGAACCAGCCTTCAAATACAGGGAGTCATCGTCAAGACCTACATGTCAGTTTCCTGCTTCATTTCCGATCAAAACGATTCCTACTCTAGCAATATCCTTGTCAGGGGCAAGGAGCTTGAAGAATTGCTTTAAGGGCTCAAAGAGATCAACCAACATCCGAGAGTATTCTCACTGCTTCAGGAAAACTAGAAAGATGGCTTCTAAACCAAGTTCAAAGACAATTCCTACGACATTAGTGTCACTTTCATAACTTCTTATGAGGAATTATTGGAAAAACTGAACCAAAAGTGTCAAGTAAGGAAATTGATCCCATCGAAAACTTTCTTGGATGTTAAAATTTTGAAGAGTAGAAAAGGAGAGGGATAAAATGAGCTGTTCATCTTTGAGGAGACACTAAGAGTGAAGGGGGTCAACTACCGTATATACGAGTCAGTTGGGGAGCTGGAGGGTGAGTTGGGGTAGGTGGAGTCTTTCATGGTAGTGACAGACTACGGATTCCATAGGGAGGTAGCAGCCCTGTATGCCCGTCAAAAGACCAAGGTTGTAGTTTATTGCAAATTAGAGGAGTAGGAGGCCTACCATCCTTCAGTGTCCTTTTTCACCAACAATTTTCAATAGATTGTTAACTAAATAGTCCTTCTAAAGGCTTACAAGCTGCCTCCTCTCCCCACCACAAAAGTGTTCCTTTGCTCGGCAGATAAACATTTCTTCAGATATAAACAAACCCTTTAATGTTTCAACCTGAAGGTGAGGTGCTCCCACAGCCTGAAAGATATCCTGGGGGTCACCAAGTACTACTTCAGTCTTATCATCATATGCCCCTAGGACGAAAAAACAACTATTTAGAATAAAATATGCAGCTTGAGGGTTGATTTCAGGGTTCAGGTGATCGGCCTGATGGAGGAGACCGAAAACACACCCATTGGCTTGAGAAAGGTTCTGAGGTAGGTCAAGAGAGGGTACTTGGTAGAGAAGGGAGTATGCCGGTTAGTCGACATCATTGACAAGCTGCACAACGACCTAAAGTTTCAAAGTGTCAAGGAGCAGCTGACCAAGAACAATATCAATTACAGGTGTTTCAACGATTTTTCCTCCTTTGCCAAGAATGAGGTCTACTGCGCTCCCCTTATCATCTGCAACTATCATGAAAGGCACATGCTGGGAAAGTATCTGGATAAGGTCCAGAGCAGGGCCAAAGTAATTATATACTGCAACAAGTAGAAGATCAACTAGCACCTTCTGGCATAAAAAAGATGGGCTTTTGTCAGCAGCCACTTCGGAAAAGTTATCAACTTCATCAGAAACAACAAGGCTCTCATCCCTATCGTGCTCGACCACAATCAAAGAAGGGTGGAGCTAAAACAGCAGAAGATAAAAAACAAACAGCATAGAATATCAGCTGTCAAGTGGTCAGATCCCAGCCTCGCTCAGTTTGCAGAAAAATCAACCAAACTGTAGACTCTGCCTGAGGTTTCCTTCATCATTCCCAAGCTCAACACTAACCCTCTTGAAGTCAAGTAAATATCTAATGATGCATCTGCTCTCCTCAAACTTTCCTATGAGCCCCCCAAAAACATTGATCAATTCAAAAGAGATCTGACTGTTTCCTTGACCTTCCTCAAAGAGAGATACAAACTCAACTTTCCTTAACAGGCCTTTAACTAACTCCTTGACAGCATCCACAGCAAGGGTCTGGAAGCCTTAGCCAAGCGAGTAAGGGTGTTCTTCGGATAGGAGAAATAACTGGGACTTAAGATGAACGAAAGTCTGAAGAAGCTGGAAAGCATTGACGAGAAGGAGCTAAGACACTTAAAGGAGGTGATGTACCTCATGAACTTGAATTTCCTCAGTTACTACTAGATGCAGCCGATAGGGACTATCAAGCTGGTGCATTGGACCAAGGATACTTTGCTTGAGCAGTGTCTTCCTGAAGGAGTGGTCATCTTCAAGAATTTCATGGTAATGTATGAAGAAGGAGTGATTGATCCCATCCCAGGCTGTCTCAAGCTCTAACTTGAACTAGAATACAACTCTCTCACTGACAGCAATCTACCTATAGTTCCTTATTTTTGCTTCGAGGGTCGCTATGTCTTTGCTCCCTACACCCAATTCAAAATAACAGGTCTTTCAGGCTAAAACCAGTCAGCTGCAACTCTGGACCTTGTCAAACAGCCTGATTTCCTCGGTTACTACTTCCAATAAAATCTTTCATCGAATATTTCTGATTACTTTTTATAAAATTTGCAGCACGAGAAGACTCTTGTTGATGAAGAAAACAGATAAAATGTATGGAGCAGGATCGAAAGATGTAGCATACTGCGAATGTACAGGACAGGGATGTTTGAAAAGGCAGCCAAGCAGCAGAAGGCTCTTCTGGCTAAAGAATAGCAGACCTAGAACATTGACAGTAGAGCCTTGACTGAGTTACTTTATGAGCTGGCAAACTACGAATTCAAGGCAGGCCTTATTGATGACCTCCTCAACACCTTGACAGAGGTCATGAACAGCAATCCCTCACCTCTCATCAAAAAGGATTGTGCTGTGCTGTTGGCAAAGGCCAAGACAGAAATAGGGAAGGAGAACATTGTGAGGAACCCCTTGGAGTTGAAGTCTAGAAAGGAGAAGACAATTAAGTGTATTGAGTTAAAGGAGACAATATAGAAGATTGAAGACGAGTAGAAGAGCGAAAGCAGCGAGGAAGAGGCTCATGGAATGGAGAACAATCTTTTGGAGTACTAGAAGTGCCTGGAGATTGACGATGGGGACTTCTAATATTTTTAATGATCTTACTCCTCCTTTAATTACTACAGTTCCTCGCAGCATCATACCTACATTTATCTTGATGAATAGTGTTGACCATATCATATACGTATATCATTGATGGGAAAGGCATTCGCAATTATCTGCCTTCTGGCGTTGGCAACCCTCGGGCTCACCAAAGCTATGACTGCAGGAAAAGTCATCCTAGCTCTCAACTGCGGTAGCAAAGACGAGGTTGTAGACTCTCATGACAAGGTTTTCAAGTATCAAGCTGTATGTCTATCTCTATTAAGGACTAAAAGTACGTCTCAGGCGAGTCTGTTCCAGTCGACTACCATACCAATGAGGAAGCCACCTCATCCGACATTCTTTATACTTTCGAGAAGAGGCTATACATGTACGAGAGACATACCTATAAGCAAATGGTCTACACTCTCCCTGTCAAAAGAGGAAAGGTAACACTTGTCCTCAAGTTTGCAGAAGTACAATTCAAATTACGCAGATGTACTTTACTCAAGCCGGTCAAAGAGTATTCGATATTAAGATTGGCTCACAAATTGTCAGAAGTAACTTTGATGTGGTCCAAAAGGCCGGAGGAAGATATGCGGCCCATGAAGAGTACATTGAAGTTGATGTGCGAGAGGATGGAGTCTACTTTGAAGGATCTAAGGTCAAGGGAGGACTCAGCAGCACTGGAAACAAGCTGAAGCTGGTTTTTTCCAAGGGAAGAGCTGATAACCCCATCGTTCAGGGCATCATCGTCTATCACGACTCAATCGAAAGTAACTCTTAGTTGATTCAAGATTCTCCAAAGCAAGAATTCTAGTATCTCCGCAAAACTTGGGACAAACAAAAAGAGCTTCAGAAGGCCATGAAGGAAGAAGAAAAGCTTAAGGAAATTGTTCAAATTCAGAAGAAGAAAGAAAAAATATCAATCAGGAACGATCAAATCATTGTTTAGAAGACTGTACCTGCAGCCGATCCTCACGTTAGTCGTGAAAAATTCGGGTTTGTGAGGAAGCTCTTGATGGGACCTCTGGGCATTGTTGGCTGGAGTGTTGCTTTTGGAGTCGCATTGACATTTCTTTACAAAAAGGTGTTCCTTATGAGCAGTCAGAACCCCAAGACTTAGTGATCTTTGAAAGCTACAAACATCAATACGAATTATACCTTTATTATTAAGACTGAATTGTAGTTTACAGGCAAAAATTGATGGAGATCAGCAGAGCCAGCTGTCAGCTAATAGCTATTTAGCACTTGGGCGTGAGTCAGGGGAGATCTGAAGCATTTGGCTGATCATTTTTTTGGCACCAGCAGATATGGTGTCTTCACGATAGCGGTATTTCCCTGTAGATATTAATCTGTGAAGCTCAGGTTCATTGGAGGCCCGAAAAGGCAGAGAGCCAACCATCATGAGGTACATCACAACTCCCATCGCCCAAATGTCAGCTTTGGAACCAATGTAACTTCCCTTTTTGACCAGTTCAGGTGACATATATGCTGGAGTTCCGCAGTGAGTAGTGAGAAGCGTTTGAGAGTTGGCGCTAAATCCAAAGTCGATTATCTTGACGGACCCCTTTTAATCGATGAGAATGTTCTCTGGTTTAAGGTCTCGGTGGCAGACTCCATTTTCATGGCAATATGACAGGCCCTCTAAGATCTATCGTATTACTCTCTTGGCCCTTTGCTCTGGTAGAACTTTTTACTTGCGTAGCAGTCCACAAAGACTATACTTTCCACAATTTTCAAGAACAAGGTGAATTTTCTTGCGCTCCTTGATCACTTTTTCGAGCTTGACCACCCTTTAATTTCTGAGATTTTTCAAGTGTCTGATTTATCTCTTCATGCAGGCGAGTCTGTTCCAGTCCAAACTTTCCACTTTTTAGTATGTTTTGATAGCATAGGGGCGATTGTCTTCTTTTCCGATTGCCAAGGAGACCACAGAAAAGGCGCCCTTTCCGATGTGAGAGAGGATTTTGAAGTTTTTGAGTGCTTATGATCCTTCACATAGTTCGTCAAGGTAAGCCATTTTGGAAGGTGTGGTCACAGAGTGAGAAGTCGTTGGCCTAGCATCTGTGTCTGGCTTAAAAAATTCATTGCGAGCAGATGACCTGAGTTTTGCTCTTCTGCTGCGAAGGAATATGCGAGTGTCCTGCTGATCTTCTACTGCTCTGCTTTTGTTTTCAAGTTTTATGTGGATGGGCTGAGGAGTATGATTCTGATGCCTATGTACTGAATAAAGCAAGGGTTACACAGCTAGACATAGAGATACTACTTTCTCTGATGAAGGGACTGTCTGTTGATGGAAAGGAGGGGGGACGCTTCAAGTTTCTTGGCAGTTTTGGTTCTGTTACTGATGGTGTGAAAAGTAAAGGACGTATGATTTCTGGTACGGTCGTCTGCTCGACTGGCTGGTCTGGGTGGAAGGTATTATTCTGTGTGGGGATGGAAGTACTATCGATGGCGGGGGTTATTGTTTCAGTCATGAGGAATAATAAATATATTGGTAGTTACTACTATAAAACTTATTGATTGGGCATATTGACTCAGAGGACAGTTCTTCCTTACCTATTTTATATAATTCAAATGAAGACCAATAATTTCCAAAAACTGAAACTCAACAGGTACTTCCCTCTCACTCAGACAATCCTCAGGAAAGTCAAACCCAACTCCAGCTGTTCAGACACAAAGCGCCTCTCACAACGATAAACTGCTTGAGCTTCGTGCCAAAATAGAACAGGAACGATCTATGTATGTTTTCGGTTAGGTAGCATGCGACAATCTGGCAAAAGGTTCCAAAAAGGAACACCTGTATCCAATATTCAAACAACCACACAACAAACTGCCAGTACGGGTTTCACCAAAAAGCAAAATAATGCAGTTTAAGTCTCATTAGGGGACGATATCGAAAAACCTGCTTTGAAGGTGGAAGAAAAAATAGATAAAAAATAGCCTGAAAGGACTACAGTCGACCTAACATCCTTAGTTGCTGACTCAGAGGACATCAGCCTTAGTAGCTCCAGAGTGTTCGAACAACAGCATCTTCAGCAAAAAGGTAAGTATTGATAGATGAAGGTCGTAACAAGGAAGTATAGGATTTTCTCAGCAAAGTAGGCTTAGGGTCCTTTGCAGAGGGACTCATTAGCTTGGGATACGACGAACTATAAGTCCTGCTTGAAGCCACTTCTGAGGAACTAAACTTTCTCATGATGAGGGCCTCCCAGCAAAGAGTGCTCGCCTAGGCCTTTAAACAGTATAAAATTTAGCATGGTCTTGAGCAAGGTATTTCAAACACCAATCCCTCCTTTGCCTCAACCTCGACCTACTTCCACTCTAAAGTTAAAAATTAGGCTCCCAAAGAGCAAAAACTTGAAAAACCTGAGTCAAAACAAGAAAATTCAGTTCATTTGAGACCTAAGTCGGCACTCACGATAGCCTCAACAACTCCAACTAATAACTCAGGAGTGTTTAACAGTTACAACCCAAATCCTTCCTTTTTCATAGGAATTGGAGGTGGGGACTGGTCGATGGATTCATTGGTGAGGAGGGCCTGTGGAATTTGCTTCAGAGTGTTCCCTGGTGGAGATATGATCAAAGATGGCGAAAATTACTACTGTTAGAACTGCAAGCAAAGCGAAGAGGACCCTCTTGGTGTGAGTTTGAATAGCTCCATGGTCAGGGACTACCATTTCTGATTGTTCTACATGATATATAGATGATTTATCGGTACTATATTGAGGACATTCTGCTGACTTACTGAGGACAAACATACAATTATGGATACTCTAATGAAATAGATATCAAAGATCGTCAATCGAAAGTTCAAGGCTCTACTCTTGCCCAATAATCTTCTTGTACTTCTACACCTTCAGCCGGTATCCCTCGGCCAGCTTATTCAGGTATATCTCCTCCTTCCTCATCAGCATCCTCTGTCTTTCTTGGTGCTGCTCCTTCTCCCTACTCTCTGCCCTTAAATAGCCCACCCTGAATGCCTGCTCCTCACAAACAGTCCGAAGAGCCTTCACCTGCTCCTCTAGCATCCTATTCTACTCCATCAGCACGCGCACCTGGTGCCCTTCTTCTTCAACATGTCCGAACCTCAGTCTTCTGACAGGAGGTTTTCCTGATTCCATGATGTTTGTTCTATCAATGAGGGGCTTTGTTTTTCTGGTGAGCTATCTGCTGAGGGGGTCCTCTTATTTAGTTTTTCTAACTGTAGGCGCGGGTGTGGGAGGTGATCGAGGATTGAAGGTTGGAGGATAGGCGAGTGTATGTTTTCTGGAGTGTGTGTGAGAAGACCGGTGTTCTTTGGCGGCTGACAGTTTTTTTGATATTTTATGGATTTAATTTTCCATTCTTTGGAACAGAGAGGAGTGTCTTCTTCTGGGGGTCTCATAGCTGTTCATGATACTGTTAGTTTTAATCATAAAATTATCACCATCTTAGTCCGATGCCAACCCCCCTCCAAATGACTTTTCATGAAGGTTAAGATAGCCCGTCCTTCTGAGAAGGAAAATATGCTTTTTCTGATAGATGTTCTATAATAAGTTGATTTCCATGCTCAGAAAAAAGAAGGCTCACCAGCAACGATCGTTCGAGGGTCTCCCTCACAGCCATCCCTCGCATCTCTCCAAACTATAGGAAATTGCCCAGTTATAAAGGTAGCTTGTAAGCTTTCTTGGGCCCAAAAATGTAGATGTTGACACAGATAATCATCTTCTTAGTCGGCTCTAATAGCTCTACATCAAGCATCTACAGTCACAGCCCCTCGGCCTTTAAGTGCTTGATAAAATAGCCACCATTATTGGAGATGCAGATGCTCCAGCTAGAATTAGAATATTGTACCTTCTTGCTCATGAGCTCTACCTGGCAGGGTAAAGTCCCATGAAGATCCTTTAGTAGGCCTCATAAGGAAACCTCAGTCTCAAAATAAAACTAATAACGGGGCACAAATGCGGACTTGTTTTGTCCCAACTATCGGCATGCCCTCGGCTGGTCTAAAGCACTCTTGGGTCAATTGTGGTTGTCTTAGAGAAAGAGCTGAATTTTAGACCCAACAGAACGAGACAAGTCCAGCTGAACAGGTCCAGAACCAGTGCTTAATCCCTCAAGTCAGTCTATATCGGGGGAAGAGGGGTATCTAAAAACAAAGGCAGGTCGAACGATTATTCAAAATTGGAGAAATTGGAGCTCAACAAATGCCTATATGAGGCATACTTGACAGGGGCAAAAAGACTCCAGTCATAGGCTAAGAGGAGGTATTATTCTGAGTGCCAGGAATAATTAGGACGAAAAATGATGAGGGAATATCCTGGAATGAACATTCTCTCAAAACTTTAGGACATTGAAGAAGGAGCCACTGCTTCCAGAGAGTTTACCAATATTATCGAGCCAGCTCCCAGTAAAAAGCTCACCAAGACTAGATAGCCATTCAGCTAGACTACTCCTGAGCCAATGTGGATCAAGTCCAAGAGAGGATCGACCCAAGACAACTGGAATAAAAGTGAGGGGTTCAAGGAAGTGTCACGTATCTCGAGGACTGGAAACTAAAATATGATGGCAAGTGCTTATGCTGACAAAAGGATCAACGTTGAACTCAGAAGCAGTTCTCGTATCAGCAGAAGAGACATCTTACGATCGTCTTCTCGTCAAGGTTCTTCACATCGGACGAGGCTCAAAAGGAAAAGTGACTATGGGAGACAATAAGCAGATAAATAGAATATAGATAAATCAATAGTTCTCAAGTTTGAAAGGCTTCCTCACAAGGTCAACGGGGACAAGCCTTAGATCAGGAAGAGAAAGTTTAAGGGGTCCATTCACTGGGAAGGAAAACAGTCAAACAATGTCCTTGAAAGTGTCATGAGTGTTAGCTATTCCCCGAGCAAGAGGCAGGAATAGCCTGAATAAAACGAGAAGGTAGCAGAGACTGCAGTTCAGACAGATACAAAATAGGTCCGATCCAACACAATTGTTCTCAAAGAGGATGATGGGGAAATTATGGAATCATAAATGCTGATAGCACCGTCATAAAACTCAGACAAAAGGATTGACAATTTACTCAAGGAGGGAGTTGACTTCTTGGCAAGCTTCGGAGATGTCAACAGTGATCCGAACAGGCAATCTTCTTCAGTAGATGTATTGGAGAAAGGAACCTACGAAAAGCTCTAGTCCTTTACTGTATGTGTTGACAAGCGTTCCTACTAACGGATCTAGTCAGATGCCATCATACAGACAGAAAACATGGTATAAGCTGGAAAGCCATCGATTCGGGATAAGAGCGCCAGCATTCAGAAGGATATGGAGGAGACTGAGCTTGAGCCGAAAAGGAGAGTTTTTTTGGAAATTGAAAAGGAAGGGGCCGAGTAAATAAAGGCAAATATAAGTCGAGCAGATATAGAAAAAAGCATAAATATAGGCGATATAGAAAGAATCTTGAAAGAACGCGAAAGGCCTCTGGAGTTGCATAACGATGACCTTCGATCCTCCAAGTGTTCCTCCCAGCAGAGCATACAGTACAAGATCATCATAAATAATGAGGAAGGGGACGTAATCATCGAGGAGATAGAAACCTCCATCATGAAGCCTATCATAAACAAGTACTTTTAGTCTCTCTACTCCTATCTGGTCGAAAAAGAACTATCAAAATCACTTCATTAAACTAAGTCTTCCAAAAAATCAAAAAAAAGTTGCAGGGAGTCACAGAAAAGTAGCAAGGGGTCACGAAAGAGTGGCGGGGGAGGGAAAGACTAAAGTACCATGTCAGAAACGAAGATGAATGAAGGAATAAAGGAAAGCATTGTTGAAATTGTTGGCATCAAGGACTCTCTCAAGAGTTCTCTTGAAAAAAAACTTTAAAAGCCAGAAGGGAAATTTAGACAGGAGTCTCATACAATGATAAAAAAGACAGACTCAATTGATATAGCTTTCAAGTTGTTTGACCACGGCCCTGACAGGTTTTCAAAGCAGGTAGTCACTGAATAAATATCGAATCAATACGTTGATTCTCTTTTCTAAGAGATCATCGATGTTCTGTCTAACTCTGATAACAGCTACAGGAAAACCAATTTAAGTTGTGAACTCAAAGACGAAGCAAATATTTCCTAAAAGATTGAGGTTATTCAGGAGTGTCAAGACAGCTCGTTTGATGACAAAGACCTTTCTTCTGAGGCACCATCCGATAAGAGATAGAGGAAGAAAAGTAAGGATAGTACACCCTACAGCCCCTTCAATCGCTCTGAGGAGTAAAAAAAGTCTTACAAATCGAACTTCACCTGCAGCAGATTTGCTTGCTCTAAAATAGAAGAAAAGGAAAGTGCTATTGGACAGGTTTCTCAACTCAACATTGTTGAAGAGTTCATCAGGAACATTGATGGGGAGGGAGAGAGAAGCGATGTTCTGAGCTCGGAAGGGGCTTCAGCCAGGAAAGCAAGGTCAAGAGTACAGTCTTGTGCTCACTCAGAACAAAGTTCCAATTGCAACTTCAATGAAAGGAGGTCGTCTCTCAAGAAGAGGGAAAGTGGTCAGCTTAGTGTAGCTTGTTTGTGGACGGATAATTATGACACTGCAAAGGAGGAAGTCATAAAGTTGGAGCACTGGCTAAAGCCTGTCCTTAGCATCGGCTAATCGAGGGTCAACCTCAGGATCATAAACCCTCAGAAAGGAAACGAGGCTGAGAAGAGCAGGAGAATTCCTGGCAGGTTAGTGTGTGTCCCTGACATTTTGAGGAGATAAATAATGACTAACTTGCATGTATTCCTCGATAAATTTAAAGATTAAGAGAGAAACTGGGACAAGGTGGTTGAGGAATTCACTGTTTTACAGCTCATTTCTGACATTGTTCCTTTATTGGAGTTGGAGCTACGGGAACCTAACTTACAACAGAATTTCATGACTAGCATCGAGTACAGTTTAGATTTCAATTCTCTGTCTGTGACTTTTGATCCCTTCATCGTTAAGTCTCACCAGTTGTGCCTGGACATGAACAGTGACCTTAAGAGGATCCTTGATAACATTCATCCCGAGAATGTAACAGTTTATTGATTTAGTTGCTAGTCACGGAAGGAGAGCTGATATTTGTTGACTTGTGGACAAAGGTGGGCCAGAGAAGTATCAAGCTAAGGGACAAGTACGAAAACACCACTGTCAACTGCTCCTTCTCGGTCTATGAAATACTCAAAGATAACAGCTTCCACTACAAAATCAAGGGAAAGACAGGGGAGTAAATGAACTTCAGCAGCATTGACCATAAACTCAGGAAGAAAGTACTTGCCAACATCGACACCATCATCGGATACGCTATTAAGCTGACCAACAAAAAAGTAGTCTTCAGCTAGGAAAACATAAACCAGCTCATTCGCCTTCTCTGAGGTCAAACCGTGAATAAGGTTTTATCTGATTACTGAATAGTCTTAAGCTTTATTTATTAAAGAAAGAGCATCATTTTTAAATCTTAGTCTCAACGTAGTTGAAATTCTTTGTGATTAGGTAGGTCCGAATCCCCTCTATATCCAACCACCTCAAGGCCAACTTACCAGGAGTCTTCAGAGCTTTTTTATCCTGGTCTGCCTCGAACTTCAAGGTGGCTCCATTCTGTATCAGGAACCGAATCAAGTCACACTTGCACTCCAATACCTGCTCCTCAGTTGTGACCTTGAAGGCTTATAAGGCCAAAAAAAGGGGACATTTATGCTCCTTGACGCACTTGCACTCAAGACTAGCTGGCTTTGGGGCCTCCTTCACCATTAGTCTGAGCAGGTTGCTACAGGCGATGTACTGGGCATTTGTGGGGCCTTTTGACTTTCCGATTTGGGCAGCTTGCCTGATGAAGAGAGTGAAGCAGCTCACATGAACCCCTTTTTCTAGGAGGAAAATTGAGTTGGGATTGGCGTCTGCGGTGACTAGAGAGGAGGCGTTTTCAAACTAATTTTTGGTGATGGCGAGGAAGAGGCTTTGATCGAGGGACTGCTGGTGGTTGAAAAGAGACTGGGTCATGTTCGTTAGAAGGGAATTTATATTATATTAGTTCATAATTAAATTGAAGTTGATATGATGAGAATCTCATTGACTGATCTTCATGACGATCAACCATGCTAATTCTGATCTACCAGCCTTATCACTATCCCTGCTTCCTATTGGGGTCAATAGTCTCATCCTTTTTGGCTTTGCCTTCGGAGTGCAGCTTGATAGACATCAACCACATCCTTGGAAAGCCGATCATAGGATGATGGTTATTTACGTTTAAATTTATCAGTATTAAGCTGAATTCATCGATTGAATTCATCTGCTGAATTCATTACCTGAATGCCGCCTTGATGAACCCACATTCATTTGAATCATACATTTACTTTCATTTGAACCAAGGCATGGATGAGGAGCTGTTAAGGATGATAATAGTGATGAAAAAAAGAATATGGCGGGGCATGAAGATATGCATTTTCCTCTATTTGATATAATTGATCTATTATAAATGAGGTACATCATGAAGGGGGGAGTTTGGAAAAACTCCGAAGACTAAATCTTAAAGGCAGCCATCATGAAGTATGGACTCAACCAGTGGTCTCGAATCAGTTCTTTACTCCAGAGAAAGTCGGCTAAACAATGCAAACAGAGATGGTATGAGTGGCTGGATCCCAGCATCAAAAAAACAGAGTGGACCAGAGCAGAAGACTAAAAACTACTACAATTAGCTCGTGTTTTCCCCAGCCAGTGGAGGACCATCGCTCCCTTTGTGGGCAGAACCCCCACTCAATGCTATGAAAGGTATTAAAAGCTCCTAGATATGGCTCAAGGAAAAAGTCTGAAGGACGCGGAGGACCTCCGAAGACTCAGACCTGGATAAATCGATCCTAACCCTGAGACAAAACCTGCCCGATTAGATCCAATTGACATGGACGAGGATGAAAAAGAAATGTTAGCAGAAGTGAGGGTGAGACTAGCCAACACCAAAGGTAAGAAGGCAAAACGCAAAGAAAGGGAGAAAATCATTGAAGAGGCTAGAAGGCTTGCTCAACTTCAAAAGATAAGGGAGTTGGAGATGGCTGGTGTTGAGAACATCCCGACTGCCAAGGAAATCAAGAGGCTCAGGCAAAAGCAGGACATAGACTACACGAAGGAGATTCCCTTCAAAAGGGAGGTTCCCAATTTTGTTTACCACACTGAAGAAAGCTAGACTCCTAAAAATGTAGGGTTCGCTTCAACAATCACTCTGCAGACTCTTGAGGGAAAGAGAAGAGATGTAGAGGAAGAGCTGCAGAGGAAGCTAGACCGCCGAAGAATGAAAAAGCTGAGAGAAAGGGATCTGAAGACAGTGATTGAGAAAAAGAATGACATTAGAAGACCTACCTCGCTTCCAATATCTTTACCAGAGCCCCAGATCAACGAACAGGATCTTGAAAGCATGAAGAAGTATAATATCACAACTCCTCTTCAATCTCTCCAGGCTGATGCTTCTTATGGAATGACACCCACCAGCAAAATTCTTCACGCTGCTAGAGTCAACTACTCACTGAACCACAGATAAATGACTCCCCTTAACGAGGAAGGAGAAGATGATGGACTGTAGGCCCTCAACTACTTGAAGGAAATCAAGAAAAACAAGGCTAATCCGACAAGATCTATTGACAGAGTCATTAGCGAGAGAATGAAAACCCCACTCAATGAATGGGAGGAAGACTCTGGGAAACTGAAGAAACTGTTTAAAGGGTTGAAAAAGCCTTAAAACTAGATTGAATTCGATATTCCTGAGGAAGAGGAAGAGGAGGAAGAAGAGGTTATTCTAGATGCTGAGGAGGTTGAGAAAGAGTAAAGGAAAAAAAACATCATCGCAGAGGAAGAAAGACTAAAGTTGGAAACATCCGTCATCCGCAAAAAATTGCCTCGTCCTCGAAAGATTCCCTCTGCATTAGCTTCTTTTGATCAGGTCTCAGCATCTGACTTGATTCAGAAAGAAATTCTAAGTCTAATCTATTCGGACGGGATTGACAATCCTCTTGACGGTATGGAATTTCCAAACCAATTACCTGAATACAAGCAGTACATCTCTTTTGACCGCTTGGAATAAGCCAGATAGTTGGTGGCCCAAGAGCTGCCTCACGTGCTGAAGGAGCTGGCATTTGATGAGGAGCAATTTAGCCTTGCTAAAAAACATGTGAAGATGGACTACGGCAAGAAGGAGGCAAAAGTAGTCGGCAATGAGGTCAAAAATCAGGAGCAGACAGAGGAGTACGAAGAGTATCGACTCAACCTGGAAGAATATGTACCTTTATTGATAATTTAGATGCTTCTCGGAAAGAAGGCTGATGGAAATGAGAAAAAAGCTAAAAAGTTGTTAGGAGGGTACGAGAGACTCATCAGGAATAAATTTGAAGAGTTGAACAATTACTCTCGGGAGTTAGAGAAGCTTAGAAATGAAAGGGGTACTCTTGAGGCGATTGCGTTCAAGGAGAGGTCTTCGGGAGAGTCTCGTATTTCTGAATTAGAGGAATACTACAGGGTAGTTTACAAATCCCTTTGATGTCACTACACCTCTATCCGCCTATCATATATTAATAAGCAGTATCAATCAAGGTATAGGATCAGGCTTAGGCTCAAAGGTTGTTGTGGCTGAGGTGCTATGAGGGAATCATATCTCCAGTGTTTTCAAACATCCACTTTGTGTTTTCGAGATAGGCGATATGCTTCTTCATGTCCGACATTATCTTGTTTATGTTCTAGCGTTCGGCCAGCACTGGCATCGCGTCTTTCTTGTAAAAATGATATTCTATATTAGACAAAAGGTACTCGGGCCAAACTTGGAAAGTAGCTCGTGACGACTAGATTCCTCTTCCTCGCCTCTACGGAAGTGCATGTAGTTGAGTCGGTGAACTCCAGTATTTGGGTTGGGAGGAGTGTCCATTACTATATTCAAATATTATCGAATCACAAATTATTATATCAGCTCGAAGCCGATATTGTGAGCATTTTCCCCACAAATGTTGGGCATTCCTATCACTTTATCAGAAAATAGAGTTTTCTTTATTCAATTTGGCTGCATAAGATAAAAAACAGTCAAGAGCTATGCAAAGGGCCTTTAATGTGAGGAAGACCAGTAAATCGAAGCAGTAAGACTGTCCGAGTGTGATAAAGCTCAAAAAGGCGACAGCCGTCACCTTAAATAAACCTATGTTGAGCCCTTTCAACCTGATAAGCTGGAATCAAAAAACAGGATATAGGCCTAGCGAGTTAGAGAGAAGGCTTAAGTATGAAAATGACACTATCATGCAAACAATAGACAATGTACATCTGATGGGAGGTAGGAGGGAAAAAGACTCCCATAAAAAGCGAGACTATTCCAGCATTCTAGATCAAAGACATAAGCCCACACCACCTAGAACAATATGAACTACATGGAGCATCTCAGCGCCATAAGGCAGGGGATCGATCTACCCATCATCATCACCCAAGAGCAGGAAGAGCTAATCAAAATGACCACAACTCCCCCAGTTCAATAAAGGTTCAAGGAGCAGCACTAATAGCTCTGGAAGGAGATAACTCGGAAACGGCACTCCTCATTATTTAGAAGGGAGAAGCTCAAGACAGAGGGCAACCTTTTGGAAAGGTCAAGGCTACTTGATGCTCATGAACCATACGTCAAAAGCAGACATGCTGAACTTAACACAAGGATGTAGAAGGTCCTGAGAAATTGGAAAAAAAGCAACAAGAATCTTCCCTAAAGACCCTGAGGACATTTTATTTTCAATATAGCTGAGCCGTTGATTGTATAAAATGATACTGTGATTTTGGATACGATAAGACAGGTGCAGAAGATCATACGATGTCTTCAATGTTGTTGCGGTTGGTGGCAGACACAAAACTCTTGTAGTGACTAGTGGATTTCCACTCCCAGTAAAATTAATAAACCTCCTTCACATTTTTTGAACCAATCAGCTCAGCGATGAACTCGAACTGCTTCCCGAACTTGAGAATGGATTCTTCGAAAATGGCGACTTCTCTGGGTGCCCACGTTTAAAACACTGAACAAGGAGTCACAGGGTTGATCAGGATGTCCAAGTCCCTCTTCTTATAGAGGTGGTTGACAGTATCCAGGTAGTGCTAGATTGGCTTTTTCTTTTTCTCAGGGTTGCTCTTGTATACTTCGTTTTGAGAAGGTACCGTCTGGAGAATAGGTTTCTTGTTAGTCCGAATCGCCTCCAGCAAGCCGACAAAAGGGTGATCATTGCTGCTTATGCTGGCTGTCAGGAGGTCATCGCACATCAACCCGAAATCTGGAAGCTTTTTATTCGAGCTACCTTTATGTTTTTTGTGCGCCTCAGACATATTATTATAAGGCATTTCGCTATAGAGGCATGAATTGAATCATACTAATCAAATTCAGTTGATATGAGTGGTTGTTTTTCGGTAAGAAACAGATGAGGGAAAAATGCTGGTTTATCATTGTTAGTTCGTTATACTGTGTTCACAACTTTCTTTCGATAGTTTCTATATTAAGCAGTATAGATTCTATTGGCGATGATCGAGTGGAAGCATCTCCAGCTGTCCTCCGAGGACTACGAAAACTACATTCACAACGAGGATCAGGAGCAGGTGGACCTCAACGACCTTAACATTTCCGAGTGGCAGCAGCTCTACCACTCTGTCCAGTAACTCTAGTGATATTCAGACTGAGGGCTCTCGATAACAAACACCTTAAAAGCAACATTCTTCTCTACGAAAACAACATTCAGCGTATCACCGCATAAATCGATATCGGAACAAACCCTCAAGAAGCTTATCATCAGTACTGCCAGCTCAGCAACGAGCTTAAAGTCAGACTCTCAGGTACTTTCCCTTGCATTCAGAGCTCTACAGCCAAATTGACCTTCTGCACCTCAAAAATATATCCACTACAGTCGAACTCATTGTCTCCAGACTGCTGACCATAGAAGAGGATCTTATCACTCAACTGTCATCCACAAAGAATCAACTTCAGGCCTTGAAAAGAAGATTTTAGGAGGTCGAAGTCAGGCAGCAGGTAAGTCTGTGTCGGGAATGCTGTGAGCACATTGAGCAAAAAAAGAACAGATACTTGAAGAATCAAATTTTAGCAGTAGAGGAGCCTCAACTGCAAGGTAAATGGGAGTACGAAAGCATGAGGAAGTACCTGAGAGATGAGATTAGTATAGAGGAAAATGAGTATGAGGTCAAGAGGATGCACTATCTCTATGACGTTGAAGAGGCACTTCGAAACAAGGAGAAGACTCTCAAGTGCACAAGCACGCCTATTCAGACGACCCTTTCGGAGTACCTCCACAGAATGCTTGAAATTTTATAGTCCAAGAAGGTCCATTTTCAGCCCAAGGACATCCGGGAATATGACAAGGTCAGCCATTCCTTTGACATTCTTTAATAAATGAAAAAAATGTTCGATCATGAAGAGTTTAGGAGTCATATCTCTTAACTCCTAGAGTAGCCGTTTTCAAAATTTACCAACAGAATCAACAAAGGCATGCGAGATGGTCATCGTCCTCTTCAACACTTTCAGAGAGAAGCTGAGGTCCAAACAACCTTTCTCAAGGAGGCCGAAGCTTTGAAGCAGTGTGAGAGGCAGCTAGAGTCTCTAACAGTGGAGGTTACTTCTTTAAGAGCATCTAAGAACAAGCTAGAAAATGACCTTATTTAAAACTTGACAACTTTTCACAAGTACGAGATGAAGAACATGGAGCTAGCCAATAAGAATAAGCAACTACAGAGTGATTATGCTCGGGTAGAGGGTTAGCTATTGACCAGTCGATAGAAGTTAGCTCAGGCTGAGACTCGGCAGAAGGACGAAAGAACCCACATTATTGAGAGTAACATCACGGAGAGAAGTAGTCTTCTCAGGAGGATAAAAAATTTGGAGCTTGAACTCAGAAAGAAAGGTAGCCAGATACAGTCAGCTTCCAGATTGCCAGGATTGATGGTTGACTCATAAATTCAGACGGATGTGGTGGAGAGTCCTCTAGAGGAAGACACACATGATATCCGGACAACCGGAAGAGAGTCAAAGAGGAGCAAAATGAAGACAAAGAAGAGCAATCGAATATCAATACAAATCGAAAAACAGAAAAATTCCAAATCGAATGCTGTCTTTATCAAACAGCTCGAATAAGAAGATGCTCCAGAGCCAATGGTATATAGTCATACCAGAGGAACTCCCAAGTCAAGGTTTGTCAAGATGAGGCCGACCGAGCACTCAAAACGTTCCCATACGGTTATTAGTCGGGCTTCTGCAAGCCGTGACAAGAGGAAATGGGAAGATGCTCCTTTGATAAAGATGAACAGGGTATATCCACTTCACTAGCATGACTTAGCTGAGGATATTCGAGAGTCTGAGCTCAACACTTTGCAGGTGGGATCGACAGTAGCGATACGGGATGAGATAGGTTCTCGAAAGAGGATAAAGAAGGTGACTGATGCTAGATGGGGTCATGCTTACCACAAATCAAATGTAGAAAATACTCCTACTGATCCCAACTACCCTTTTGCTATCAAATTAGATATCGGAGTACCAAAATCATCCAGAAATATATCCAAAGGAGCACTCTCTAACAGCAAACTTAAATCAAGGGGATAGCTGATGCCCTTGAGACCCGAAAAACCGATTGGAGAGTTTTAGGTCAGCTGCAAGGTCATAGAGTAGCAAGAAGACCCATCATGTCATCTCATTTTTGAAAACAATAACCTTTAGCCAAGCTATCTTGAGACCGATAAGAAGAAGGGTCCTCCAAGAAAAGAGATAAATGAGAGGAACACGATTGAGGGCATTGCTGTTGTAACTACGGGTTCATCTAGCAAAAAAAGAACAATATAATTCAAGCATCATCATCAGGAAAAGAAGGCAGATGTTCCTAGCCAATAAAACCTTTCTGAAATGAGGAGAAAGGCCCTTGAGAAGTTGGTGGTTAATCGAGAGCATTTGATGGCAACGAGTAAGCAAACTCAGTTATTCATCAGTGAGGAGGAGGCTCAGAAGTACTAGAAAAGCGAGGGTTTTTGGGGAAGGGTTTAGCAGTGCATTCTTGTAGACAACCAGCAGAAGAGTCTCAGTCAGCAGATATAGTATTTTTTTAAAGAGTTTGAATAATACAATTCTCCAGGGTATGCTCAGGTATGCTTGTTTTTGAGATAGCCCTCGATCTTCATGAGTGGAAAAGGGCAACGTAGGAACAGAAGATACAGGAGTACTGACTAGGGGAAAGCTTTGCAGCCCTGCCAGGCAAAGTAGATAGTGATGAAGTTGATGAAAGTACACCAAATCGTACACCGTAAATGCAATCATATAATGACATTCCTGAACGCTGTTGGCTTTCGGCCGTGATGGTGTTGCTTCTTTTTGTTTCTGAGCTATTATGAGGAGTTATTTATTGATGTAATAATAGAAGTAATAAAAGGATGATAGGTAGTCTATCAATCAAGAGCTCTTCTCTGCGGTCTTGTTCTCGTTGTCCATTCCTAGCATTTCCTTGCCCTTCTCGACGGCAACATCATATGTTTCCTTCACGTACTGAGCAGCGTTGCTAGCAGCCTCTAACATAAACACAATGCTTACCTTTGGTGGTCTCCATAGCACTGTTGACAGCGTCACCAGCCTGCTTGCCCATCTCGTTGGCATTCTCAGATGCCTTCTCAGCCTGCTTCTAAGTTTATTCCTTGGCATCCTTGGCAGTTTATTCAACCTTGTCGCCTCCGACGTCAGCCTTCTTTTCGGCTTCGTACTTGGCCTCTTTGGCGTTGTGCTTGAGATCTCTTCCGGCTTCTTTGGCAGTGTCCATTGTAAGATATTATAGTAGTCTAATTTATTCGCCCTCATTAATACCCTTTTAACCTACCACACTTATCCTACTTCCCAAAAGATCCTTAAATCCTCCCATCAACGTTCCCCAACACCACACACCATCCTCTCCCTTTTTTTATTACATTTCACATTTTCTTACCCTGAAATATTTTCTTTCTTTCTCACTGGCGCTGCTCTTCCCCCTCCGATTTACCAAAACTAAGAATATTATTTGTATTAATGCTCTGAGATGTCTCACATTTGTCTCTTTTGGCAGAAATAGGTTGTTTAGAGGTCGAAGAAGAAATTTATTAAGCCCATGACAGGTGAATATATTTTCACTTTGAGGAGAGTGGCTTGGAGGAATGACAGGAGAGAGGACAGGCTATATAGGAGTGAGCTGGGCTTGATGAAGTGACTTAAATTAGATCATGACAGCATCAATATGGAAGAAGTCAAAGTGATAAATTTATCAAAAAAAGCACTCAAATAGACTCAAATGAGCTACAAGAAGAAGATAAGAAGGTTAATGGAGATGGGGTGGCAGAGTCAATAAGATAGCTTTGTTTATTTTATGGGTTGTCCTATTTGTAGCTTTTAGGAGGAATAAAACGAGCTTAAAGTAACATAGACTATCCATTGATTTATCAGTAATCTTGTTGGCTACACAACACACATTATACAGATCATCTTCCTCTGCCTCGTCCCCGACCTCTGAACATTCCCAACAGAATGTTGTTTACTGAGTTTTGATGACCCTTCGACATACCAGCGATGTTGGTTCTCTTTCGATGCACCTTTATGATCCTTCCTCTGTGCTTCAGCCCCGTAAAATTTAGGGCCATCTAAACCCCTTCTTAACTCTAAAAAGACACATAGGCGCAGCCCTTTGGCTGACCGGTTCCTGGGTTTTTTAAAATTGTGGCTCGGGAAACCGTTCCACAGTCTTCAAATATGAGCTAAAGCTCCTCTCTTGATGTTTTGTAGTCGACATTTTAGATGAAGATAGCCTTGGCATCCTCCCTCTTTCTCTCTTCAAGTTGCTTGTCGGCTTCCTCAGGGCCCTCTGAGCTGGGAATGGAGTTCTTGCGAGGTGGAGCATCTCCTGCCTGCTTATTCTCTCCCTCCATTGATATACAATATTGATTCAAATGATAACATGATCATCACTATTGCAATACTCAGTCACTATAAATGTCACAAAATATGATGCCTATATGCACTGCCGAGGTCAATGGGTAAATTCACTGATGTTTTTTTTTTTGTGGGAGTTGATTGAGTAAAAATTATCTGCAGAATCTGAAGTTAGCACCCTGTCTTTCCTTCTTCCTGCTCCTTGCTTCCCTATTTCATCCATCCCTCTCAGTCTTTTCAGCAAAATCACTATCTCTTCCTCCTTCTGCTTCAGTTTCCACTCCATCACCCTCAGAGCCTCCTCTCCTCTCTAGCTCCTCTTGTGGTTAGACGCATTCACAGTAAGGCCTTTGCTTTTTCCGATCTTCGGCTCAATGTTTATATCAGATGGTTAAGGAGAGTGCTCTAATGATTCAGGCTATCCTAGTTTTAGGAAATTGTGAAAATGCCCCTCCAGCTGCTGTCTTTGCTGTGCCATCAATTTATTCTTCAAGGTCTCTTTTTCCTCCCTCCGATGCCACTTGTATCTTTCAAGTTACTGTTCGAGGCTTCTGTTTTTCTGCTCTAAAAGCAGATTCTGCTCAAGAAGTTCATTGACCCTTTCAGAGTATTTCAAAATATTTTTTTCCATTATCTTATTGTTGGTTTCAATGTGCTGGAGTTGTGATAGTTATAGGTTTTTGTCGTGGAGGTGTTGCTGGGTCTGTTGGAGTTGCTGCTTTGTGGAGCAAAGTTGCTCGGAGATGAGAGAGAGTTCCTGGCGCAGGTTAAGGTTATCGTTCTGGTAGGTGGCGATCAGGGCCTAGGCGATTTGTGAGGCCTCCTCTTGCATGAGGCATTGTCTTTTGAGGTTGCTGATGTATTCTTATCGAGGAGTGTTGATGTTGGCTTCAATGGATGCTGCTGATTCGGTCTTGCTATGCATGCCCCTTATAACTTTATTAACTAACAGCCTCATAAAATCACCCTTAACACCAGAATATAAGATTCTATCCTCCTTATGTCGGAAGACTAAATTTCAGGAAACATGATCAGTTTAATGCTTAAAATGTTATTGACTGGCTGAATTACGAGGGAAAGGGTCAATATTGCATTTATCAACTTTGATGTAATTGTCTTTCAGTGGGTCCCAAATCATGGGAATCCTCACGATGATGTTGATATCAGGACTCAGCTCATTAGCAGGACTCGGAGGAGGAGGCCCCAACGTTGTTATCCTCATCACATTTTTTGGAGTCCTCCCAAAAGATGCCACCATCATGGTTTTCGCTTGTGTGTTTGGGTCTGCTTTCGGAAACATGCTCAACCAGTCAAGGAGGGCCATCGACGGGGAACCAGTTGTTAACTACACTTTCGTCTCAGTCACTATTCCCATCATGTTCATGGGCACACTGGCTGGAGTAATGATCAACCAGCTTCTTCCCTCCCTTGCCACTGTTTCCATCATCATCGGAACAGCCCTTCTCTCCCTTCCCAAAATATACAATCGCTTCAGGCATGCCTATGAACAGGAGAGCCATCAAAATTCCCAGCAAAGAACAAGTCAGCTTCTAAAATAAACAACCATCAACCCTTTTGAGGACGAGCTGACCATGAAAGTCCTCAGACAGCTCCTGGCTCTTGTGCTGGCTTTCTTGGTCCTAGCCCTTGTCAGAGGATCACAAAAGTTGCCTAGTCTAGTGGGAATTTCTAACTGCTCCTTTCTCTTCTGGGTCATCGAAGCCTCTATGGTCCTGTTGGCTCTCTTCTTCTACAGAAAGAACATGCATTTTGTCAGGGTGTGGACAGCTCCAGAATTAACCCTTGGTGAGCAGCTCTTCTAGAAAGATGACGTCATCTAAAGACACGAGGACGCTTTGATCAAAGGATCAGTAGGAGCAGGCATCTTTAGCGGATTGGGACTGGGAGGAGGGATATTTTTGGTGCCTATGTTTCGCATACTTAACCTGAATTCTTTTCAGGCTACTTCAACAGCCGCATGCGTGGTGTTTATTGCTTCAGGAATGAACGTCATTCAGGCACTAGTAATGGGTATCCTGACAATCAGAGATTTCCTATTTCTGTTTACCATCACCTGCGGAGGAAGCTATGTGCTCTCCAAGGTGATCAGTGCTTGGCTGAGGCGAACAAACAGGACATCTCTGGTAGAGTTGATGCTTTTTGTGTTGATCAGTTTGTCATCAGCCTACATGCCCTACAGCTTGTGGGACAAGGTACAGTCTTCTGGAGGAGATTAGTCCCTCATTTTGAGTTTCGGCTCCCTATGCTGAGCTACTGATTGATTTGATATAGTTTGTTGTGCTTATATTTATTTATTTTAGAGGGAAATATGTACTTCTTTGAAATGGAGATCCCTTCCATGCTCGAGGCCCAAAACGTAAGCAGTCTCATGGAAAAGTATGTCAGAATGAGCCGGGTCTACAGGGAAAATCCTGAGAGAAATATCAAACCCCATCTTTCTCCAGTACTGCTTCAGGTCGTAGCTGAAAGCACCCTTAGCGACGGCATTTTTGGCTTCCCATGCAAATTCACATGTTAAATATTCAAAAAAGGGTCCTTCCTTCGCCTAATCAGCTGGGAAATCGATATTTAGAATGAAAGGTTGGTCGTTCATAACGCACAATATCTTTCAGGAGCAAACTGCTAAGTCCAACATGGAAAACCCTTTCCCTTCTAGATCCTCAAGGCTCTGCAAAAAGGGGATTAATCCAATTAGTTGATAATTGATCTCGTTATCGACGAGAATTAACCTCTCGTTCCAGAGTAGTTCTAGGAGCTGAGCCTCGATAGTGTGAAAAAGGCGATCAAAATGAGAAGGAAAGAGCCTCAGTCTGAAGTTCCTGTTAAATACAAGCCCTTTGTGGACGGGGACTCATAAAAGTTAGAAGAAGCGGATCAAGAAAATAGGTTTTAAATGGTGGGAGAGATGAAAGAAGAAGGGATTGAGGATAAAGCTCAGGACCGATAGGGCTCTGAGAATGAGTAAATTGTTTAAGCTCTAGAAGAGCATCAGGATTATATGGTGGCTGAATAGGTGAGAGTGACAGTCAAGAGTCCAGAACAATTGAGTGAGCAAACA
>Ga0100402_1001335_pt1 | contig 28480 bp, 23 predicted proteins | sample CryGeyme20150102_FD_80419 | JGI IMG/M metagenome (GOLD analysis project Ga0100402, IMG submission 80419) | Groundwater microbial communities from Crystal Geyser aquifers in Utah, USA - Crystal Geyser metaG 2015-0102 | ecosystem: Environmental > Aquatic > Deep subsurface > Groundwater | place...
GGCGGGACTATATTTCAACACGGGATTAATTGAGGTATTATTTAGCATATTATTTAAATTTTATGTAAAATAGTAACGTCACTCTAAATTTAGGATATGAGCTCTAATTGGCGGACCTTCCTGGGCCTTTGTTTCTGAGCAATTCGCAAGTCAGCACTCCAGTGAGGTGGTCATCTGGCGAGTTGCAAAACCTCCTACGGTTAATTACAAACTAATGGGATGGTCCATAGTTACTTTCAGCTGCCACTCGTAGTACTACCCAGCCAGCCACTAGCCAGAAGGGTCTGCCATTTCATTGGGGTTGAGTTGAATCATGTTTAACCGTGTTGAAAAATGTGTTACGAAAATTTAATTGTCCTGAATTTTCATTCGGCGAATCCCTCTGATGAGCGAGAGCTATTTTTTTTACTAGTACCTAGTAGACTACTACTACAGGAAATGAATAATGAGCAGGTGAACGAAGTGGAGAATCTCCTCCCCCCCCACCCCAAACTTACGGTTTTCTCATTATTTAAATGTGACTTCTTTTCGAGCAAGATGGCGAGCTAGCATTGACATTGATCCATGCTAGGCTTAACTAGGCTTAAACAGGTCATCCTGTTCACTGCGTACTTTTACTGCGAGACACATTGATGAGGAGACAGGGTATAACAGTACTTGTACCTGGTATTACCTTTTAATCAAGCTGACAACCGCGCCCTGTCATGTCGTCAGCATAACAACTACGAGTAGTGCGCCTTCTGTCCGTGACTCGACTCAACGACTGAAGTTTTGCACTTACTGAAAAAGCGGTGAAGGTTCCTTCCATTTTTCCTTCGGCTATTTTGGTTGGAGCATACGGGAGGAAGCCTTCAACAGGCCAACTTTCGAACTTCGCACAAGACCCGCCTGACTAATGTGCGCTTCTTACCTGGCACACAATCATAAAAGTAGCAAAGCACAAAATCAATCAAACCTACGATTACGAGTTGACAACATCTTTATATCACAACTCTTATTCACCGTCCACTCAATATATTTTAAACTCGTCTCTGACTTGTCATAACATTCCGTCTTCATCACTACACATACAAGTCTCATTTACTCCGTACTCGTGTACTCGTTATTTCCAGACTAGATCACCATTGATATCCCATATCCCATCGGTCGCCAAGAATCCTCCAAGTTGATCCAATACTAATCTTACTTCTTTCTCGTCCTTAATCGAGTATCAGGATGTGCATCTCTCCAGCAAGTAACAACGATGAGGCGTTGAAGAACGTCTCCAACGCCACAACCACTAGCAGCGCCACCTCCGCTACCACCGGTTGGACGGGTCAAACCCCAGGAGTGGCACGTTTGCTACAACATCGTCGACCTTTACCTTTGTCTTCTCGACGCGCCGTGACGCCACCCCTTTCTCCTTGTGACTCCTCTCTGGAGCATCGAGTGAGTTTTGGTCCCAATCAAGTCTTTGAGGTTGATACAACGTTATCATGTCTCGCCGATCCCAGACAAGAACGCCGGCAATTGTGGTATACCAAGAAAGACATTTCCGGCTTTCGACGAGAGGCTCAGATTGCCAGCAAAAAGCTTCGCGAACAAGCTCTTGTGAGCGACAGTGATGATAGCGACAGTGATGACGACGAGGCAGAAGAAGTTAATGCTACCATTGCTTCGGATAATGACTACGAATATTGCACACGTGGTTTGGAACTCCGAGCCTCTCCTCAACGTCAAGACCGCAAGCAACAGGTGGTCCGACGTGTCCTGGCCGCACAGGATCCCTTAAAGGAAGACAGTGCCGAACGCATGGCTCGTATTGCGCGGGAACACTCCATCGCTTCTCGACAACTGGCTGCCGCTCAAGCCCATCAAGATTATCTGGCGGCCTATCATCCCAACTTGTCATCGACGGCCACTACTACCGAACAACTTGCCAGCTTCCTGACACCCTCCATTATGGGACAGAAACGATCCTTGTGGGCAACAAAAACGACAGCGTCATCATCTTCATCACAACCCACCAACACGACAGGTCGACGGGTTCGTTGTCGCATGTACTAAAATGTCTATATAACAACAGCAGTAGCAAATAAAAGCTACGCTATTGGTTTTGGGGGATTTTCGCAGGGTACAAAACAACAGATAATAATAAAGAAAACTACTACTAATACAACTAACTAGACTACTACTAGTAGAGAGACAAATGGTTACCTGGTAATTCTTATTTCCAATGGTTACTAGTAGCTAGTAATAGAATCATCAGTATCGTGTATCGTCATCAACTAGACTAGTATAATTCTTCAATTGATTTTTAGTACTCGGAGTAGGAGTGGTGGTAGTAGTCTACAATACAACATTATTATTATTTTTTCATTATTTTATTTTCATTATTTTACTTTAAATTGCATGCGAACCGTTGGAGTAAAAAGCTGTCGGAATGTACTACGGTATAGCAGGTAGTATTGTTCTCATACTACCTACCAGGTACTCAAGTACCGGAGTACATGGTACCAGGTACTGAAATACTTTACAGTAGTCGACTTATTATGATGATTACTGGTACTACTGTTACTAGTAGTAGCTAGTACTAGTGGTAACCTGGTACTAAGCTACTCGAGTAGCAGAAATAATGATGACCTTGAATAAAAAATGGATGTTATGCTGTGTCCTGTCAAATTTTTTCTTCGTGATTCAATATTTTTTCCTGTCAAGCATGCTGGTCTGTGATTTTTAGGATTAAGGTGCACACCTCCTTTTTTCCTTGCATACTAGCAGGTACTAAGCAATACTGGTAGTGCTCTACACTACCACCTACCACTACTAGTACGAGTACGACGACTACTAGCTACTACTAGCTAGTACCAGGTACCTGGTACCGGTAGTAGTAGTAGAGGACCAAGCTACCAGTACTAGTAGAGAGTACTCGAGTAGTAGTAGAGTAGTAGTAGTACCACTACTACTCAGTACATGGTACTACAGTAGTACTAGCTATGCACTCGTACTACTAGTAGGACGTAGACTACTGGTAAGAGTAGTATGGTAGAAAAAGTGGACACTAATTTAAAAAGTTTACTAAGTCAAGAAGGAAAGTCAGTCGGCTTATTCTTTTTCATCAATTACCTGGTATTATTCCGCCCGGTCTGGCTGGCGGGCAGAACTGCATGCATTATTAATATGGAAGAGAGTACTTATCTACTGGTAGTCCTAGTAGACTACTAGTACTACTCTAGTAGCGACGAAAGTAGGTCTAGTTGTTGTATCAAGATTTGCTTACAATTGGTCACTACCATGCTTACATGCTAGTGGCTACTACTGTGATACTCCAGTGCTGTACTAGACTACTACGTTGTTTCCAGCCAGTACTCTCCATTTTTTCATTATTGCGTTCTGGTAGTAGTATGGTACCCCCTTTGTATTATTGAGAATTTTCTTCTAAATTTTGAACGCCTAATTACCGTACCTTAATTCAAGAATCAGATTGACGAAACTCAGTCGTGTGTGGTCTGATGGGGTTCTATTATTATTATTTTAAAAAGGCTGCCACGTCCGTAACGCGACTGGGTAGTACGGGAAATTCAGCACCAAGCTACTATGGTACTACTACTTGAATAGCGGGCGCCATAGTTGTGATCCCCGTAAATTAGACGTTCCAGTTATTTTTACTTGAATAGTCTAGTATTTGTACTGGTAGTTTGGTAGACTTGAGACCCTATTTCCGTTAATAAACGCATTCATTTTGTTGTCAGTTCGCATCTCGGAACAAAACCAACATTCATGCGAAACAGATAGATCGAATATCTGTTAGAACGCATTATTTTCAGCCTCATTCAAAACTTTTCCTCGTCTTCTGGGTAATCGATTCCAGCCACCTGGGTTTTGGGAACCACAACTCCCTGTTGCTGTTGAGACGTCTTTTGGAATCCAACTGATCCTTTAAACACTTCTTCTGCCTCGCAAACGAAGTTGTTTGGACGATGTCCACGCCTCTTCTGTTTTGAGGTTTGTATCTTCTTGTATTCATCTTGTATTTTTTGTTGCGCGCTTTTGGAATTCGACTGCTTCTTTTTCTTGCTCTTCATGTGCGCTGTTGGTGGTGCCGATGCAGTCGTTGGCCGCGATAGACCAATATTATTTTCCGCATCAGCACTTGTCTGATATGTTCGAAGTTGTGCAGTGCCTACTTTCCTGTCCCAGGCTGCGTCGAATGCAGCGTCGTGGAGCCACAGGTCTTCGTAGATGTGATCCACCCTTAACTCTTCCATCAAAGGCTCCACCTGAAAGGTTGCCTGAGGTGTTGCCTGAGGTGTTACTTCAGGAAATGGAAGTTTGGCTTGATGTGGTCCGACGAGGGTGCTAGTACCAGTGCTTGAGGTCACTACGGAATCGGCTAGACTTCTCAGCTCGCGTTCTGGTCGGCGCAAAGTTTCCACCGGCTCAAAGCTTCTGGGCACTTGAGCCGCTGGCAAAAATGGCGCTGCAGTAGAAACCGACTCAAAATCCCACCAGGTTGTCGTTGCCTCCTCATCTTCATTAAACATGCCAAGATCAGGCTTTGGCTCTTCGGTCTCTGAAGTCGACATCCAGCCATTCAAATTCCTGCACTGATTCAAAGAAAAGGCAGAGACTGCTTCTGGATCCTGAACAGGCAGCCACGTTTCAACCTTTTCCCAGGCAGATGGCCTTGCATTCTCTGCTGGAGGATCCAAGCAATACTCAAATGTTCTTGCATTTGAAGCTGGTGGATCTAAACAAAATCTAGCTGCTGTTCTTTGGTGAATTTGGCAGGATGCCAAAACATGTACCAAAGGTCTAGCAACACGACTAGGAAGACTTTGTGCTGTCTCAAGCCCTAGGCCGTACATTCCTTCCGGTCGGATTGATCTTTCTCCTGAACTTGGATTTGGATTCTTCAAACGAAGATACAGAGTGGCTAGATGAAGAGTCTCGCTCTTTCCGTTGTCATATTGAATCATAGTTGCTCGCTTGGGAAATCTTGCATCAATGCCAGGTACGAGTTTGGAAAAAAACTGACAAAAATCCCTACGCATCATGGCATCCATGTGACATGGATAGTCATTTCCATCCATCGACTCATTGAAGAAGTTGTACAGCACGTTGCAGCTCGTGGCATTCTCACAAAGGTGTGGATTCAAGGAGATTCCGCCGTCAAAGACATCGACGTTTTGATTTTCAACTGTCACAAAGCTACCCTTTTCAATTGGATTTGGGCAGGTAGAAAAGATATGCGTATGCTTTCCTCGGGATTGGTACAATTTTCTCGTAAGCCATGCTGCAATGGTTCCCCGGAAGGTAAAATATTCGCTCCACAACTTAACCCGCAAATACGTCGAAACGGATTCAAAGAGCAATTGCTCTGGCCTGTACAGGATCCCAAAATACTGTAGCGCCACCAAAAGATCAGGTCCCACGCAAAAGTCAGGAATTTTCATTAGTCCAGTCTTGTAGAATGACTCAATGCAAATGTTCAACCAGGACTGCCATTCAAAGCTCTGACTGTAGTTTGCTTCAGCACATTCCGATTCGGGATAAAGATCCAACGTTATCATTTGAATCTCGGTCTCCTGACTTGCCAGTATTCTCTGACAAAGATAAGAGCCCGACCATTCATTTTCTGGAATACCAATATCCAGTGCACGTTCTTTCATCTCTTCCTCCCTTTTTTTCATGTAGGAGATTGGCATGTACAATGTGGTGCTTTCCACTGATCCATGAATATTTGCTCGTAGGACACTACGAGAGGATATTCTGTCGAGAGGACCGGGCATTTGTCGGCTGCTCGAATTTTGGCTTTGCTTCCTTCTTTCTTCAGGTTCAACTTTCTCCAAACGTATGGGTTTCTTCTGTGCCTGTTTCGTTTCTAGTTCAATAGCTAAAATAGAATCAAAAATGGAATCGACTTCTGCATCCTGCATTTTTTGCACAGACTCTGATCTAGCCATTATATCAGATACAACTGCATTTTCCATATCGATAGCCGCTGTATCAGATGCATTAGCAAACAGGTTAATCAAAACGTCTTGACTATCCCAGAACTCATCAGATGGCGCCGATGTTAAGGTTGATTTTGTGTTGGGCTTCGGTTTGGGGCTTGAAAGTCTAATCGGAGGTGACTTGGATGACAGCGTTGATTCATTGCTAGGTCCAACTGCACGCGTTGACGACATGTCACTATCGCTGCATGGATGTTTCGTATAGTCCCGAGGAGTTTTCGAAAGGCTATGTCGAACTGCTCGAGCAGAGGCATTTTTTGCATTGTTTGATGACGGCATATCGTCATCCAAAATGAGCTCATCAGTCATGTTTACTATAGTCGACACGGGCTCTTCCGAGTCCGTGGGCGATTGTTGACTAATTTTTCCATCGTTATCTTCTTCGATAAGCTCCTCCACTGGCTCAGATTGACAGGAGGCTTCATCATCACTCACTGGGGGATCAGGCCTACCATTTTGCTTGTAACCGCCATTGGACAGGGCATAAGGAACATTGAGATCCACTTTTGCTCCCCGTGGTTTATGCACCTTGACTCTGGCCCGTCGAACTTGTTCCCAAACGTTCTTTTTAATTTCCTCCATCACACTGTCAAACGCAATAGAATAGTCGTCCTCTTCCAGAATCTCCTTTTTCTTCTGCTTCTTCCCGTTTCTATGCACGAAGGCATCCAAAGCCCCCGTTTTGTCGTGGGACTTGTTTATCTTCAAATCGTAAATTTCCCCTATGTGGTCATTGACAAAGCTTACATCCGCCTCATCACGAGGAGTTGGAGCGCCAGAGTCGGACATGCAATCCGTCGTGGACGTGTTACTGGCAGTCTCCATAGTATTTGTTTGAGGTTGTGTCAGGTGTACGGGTTTTGGTTTTAGGTGGTAGGTTGATATGCCCTGGTTTGCATAACTTGTGCTTGTGCTAATCTTTTGTTTGTTGTTGTCCTTTCTGGAAAAGTTAATTCGTACAGTAGATCTTGTAGAGAAGGTCTGTGGGAAAATTTGATCTGTGGTTATTTTTTAAAATGTTGATTCGTTCCACCTGGGCATATTGTATTAAGCTACGCATGCCAATATTCAAAATTTAGAGAGCCCGACGAGAATACTCTCATCACTCACGAATGGTATGATGTATGATGCAATGAAGAGTTGGCGATTGGCGGAATGTTGCGTATCGTCATTGCTATGAGCTTCTTGCTCATTCAAAGCACAAACAACAGCTCTGACCAATCAAACCCACCCCGCACAGAATTAAAACAAGATGAGATACCGTCTGCTTCCAATTTTGATGCTAGAGGTTCTTGTTTCGGCCCAAATCCAACAACAAACAGAAGAACGGAGCAGGGATCATTACGTTCGTCGAGCACAGGAAGAGCTACCCTATGACAATGGTATCGGAATTCAAGATGGATACATTAACAGACTAACTGAAGATCAGGGAATAGTGGGTGGAACCCAAGCTTCCGAGGGCGAGTTCCCGTGGTTCGTAGCTTTTGATCCACTTGTGATGTGTGGGGGTAGTTTGATCGCCCCTGATCGAGTTCTTACAGCTGCCCATTGCGTCGTAGGAGGACCCCCCAGTAGTGTCCTCGTTGGGCCAACAAATATTAATGACGGAGAACAGATTGATGTCCTTTGTGCTTCCTATCATCACGACTTTAGAGTGGGAATAAGAGGAGACTTGTTCAATGATATTGCAGTTCTCAAGTTGGCCTCCAATTCCACTGCTCAACCAGTGACTCTCAACAGTGACATCAACTATCCATCGGTAGAGGGCACACCGTTGACAGTAATTGGATATGGAGCTACTGCGGAAGGAGGAATTGCTTCCAGTGCCCTCAAAAAGCTAGGGACCTTTTTTCAGACTACCTCTACCTGTCAGAAGAACTACCCAGATGTCGAATTTGGAACCCATGTATGCGGCAATGTAGATGACAGCGGAGACTGCCAAGGAGATTCGGGTGGTCCTTTATTTGATACCAACAAGACACAGGTTGGCATTGTTTCTTATGGTAAGTTTGGTCGAATTTGCAGAGACTCTGTGAGGATTGCTTGCCCGCGTAAATGATTATACCTTACCTGTCCACCTTGTTGTTTCCACTTGCTTGTAATTTTTAGGATTTGGTTGCGCCAGATCTGAAGAGGTAAGTCAGATGATGCATCACATCGATGTAGAAGAGTTTTCATAACATACTCCTATAGTTCTCTCGAATATGTCACTCCTTTGTTCATGATCCAACTAATCAACAAAAAATGATGTTCTCCACAGGACGTATACGCTGGCGTAGCAAAATACTATGATTGGATTCAACAGGAAATCAACAGCGACGAATGTACCGTTCAGACCGTCAGCTTACTGGACCGGATCATCAATTTTTTGGTCAGTTTGAGTAGTATGTGGATCTGGTTCCAGTCGCTTTCTGGTTAGTGCAAACATGGCATGTAAATGAAAGTTCGATGAGAACACGTTATTCGTTGTTGCTTTAATCATGCCGCAACTCTGGCTCTTCATAGCGCGTATGCGGAGATCGGTTTGGTTCCAATGCTCAGGATCGGAGCAGGGGATGTGCCGTTGCCCAAACGGAGATTCCGATAGTGGATCTCCAAACGAGTAGGAGGATTAGGATGTACTTCCTCAAAGAAGAAAGCTACAGATACCAGATTTATCATCTACTGTAAATATTAACTTGTAGTCCTGCTACCTAGCTTCGGCAGGAGCTATTTAGACTACATCAGATATCAGATGTATTCTTGAAGTGGAGTACCAGTAGTCTAGCTACCAGTAGTAGGCAGGTCTAGGCGTGTACCTTTAAAACTTGCTCTTATTCACTGAGGAATAGGGAGAGGGCTTTCAGCGGTTTTAAGAAATTAAATGATGGACATGACATTGCGGTCATATTATTAAATACATTTCCTTGGCGCTAATTAAAGGTGCTTAATCGTTGATCAGTTCTTCTCAAATGTCCGTAGTAGTCGTAGTATCATAGTACTAACAATAATATGACTTCGTGATAGGTGAGGAGTGCCGCCAAGTTCAGCCGTGGAAGAATGAATCTACGGAATCTCACTCCTACTAATTCCAGCACCATTAGCTACTGTACCTGGTAGTGGCAAAGACCACCACCACTCGAGCGTAGCTAGTAGTACCAGTATCAGTAGACTACTGTACCAGCTAATAGTAGTACCAGCTAATAGTACCAGTACTACTAGTACGTACTACTAGCTACCACGGTAGTAGTAGCTACTCTAGCTAGCTAGTAGTACCTGGTACCAATACTACTCTAGAATTAGTAGTAATAGTACCAGGGTGGTATTGCCAGGTAGTCTACCAGGTACTCCGTAGCTACCAGGTACTAGAAGTGCTAGTCAATAGCGGTACTCTACCATGGTGGTTTTAGGTGGTAGTCGATAAGAATTACAGTAACATGTTCAAGCTTGCTTCGCTTCCCTCGTAGCGAGCAAACCATTCATCAGTCATCAGTTGCCACAACTAGTAGGTCTACCACGTCTTGATTTACCAATTTTTTACTCTCCATTTCGACTTTCGTGCTGCCAAAAGCACTTCTAACAAACAAACAAAAGCAAGCCGTTTTCACCATCTACCTATCATCCTCGCGATCACCATGACACGTGATTCTTGTGATAGCCCGACCTCATCCAATCTTCCCGTGCGCAGTCTCATTTCCTGTAGAGTCGACAGTGGTGCGATATCTTCTCTGACCATTCCAGCTGAACTGTTAGATCATGACAGCTGTCCCGTTATGCCAGGCCGGATGGCCAGTTTACCCCGTGGTATGATGAGTTCGGATCGTTTCAAGCAAGGTGCGCCAGTGGAGAAAGATAAGGTCCCCAAACGACCAACTGGACGACGAGTCAGCATTCAACGACCACAGCGAAGCCAGCCTTCTGTAGGGGAATTGAGAAAGTCGGCCCCACCACGCTGTCCTAAGCGACAATCTACAGCAAGCAAGTCATCCTTTATAGTTATCGATACGACGGATGATAGACCAGGCCTGAGTCGCCAGTCTGTCGGGGGGAAAGGTGGTCTCTCTTCGGGAATTTATGATGACAATGAAGGCGATATCAAAGGCGATATCATCAACTGTTGACCTTATTTTTAAGACCAATAGGTACTGCCAGTCTTACTTGTGACTGCATGTTACTTTTGATTCGTTCCTGTGCTTGCCAACCGATGGCTACCCTTTGAAAATTCATTGGTGCCACGAGCCCTGGCCCCTGACGAAAGGGTTTGAATCGGGGTTGATGACCATTCAACACTCGTCCGCTTTCTTGATGCTCCTACGTTTACTATTAGAGCTGCGATCACATTACTAGATTTTAAGATCCATGGATTTGTCGAAGGGGCTTATTTTCAAGCTACAAGCGGACTAGTGCAATGCTTAACCGAAGTCATTTTAGACGGTGCTGAGATTTTGGCAGCAAAAGATTACTTGGATCATTTATAAAATTATGTAAAGAATTAAGTGTATGAAAGGAAAAATAGTTTTGTCATGGTTTAGTTCAAGAAACAACTTGCATGCTGCTGTCATCTTGGGGATTCCAGCTGCTCAACAATTCGGGCTCATTGAATTCGTCCTCGTCCTCATCGAAGAGCGAGTTGGTTGGAAAATTTCGCGGGTAGCAGTCCTGAGCTGTCAAAGAACTACTACTGAAAGCTTTTCTCGAATCTTCACAGGTACCAATAGTCCCTTGCACCACAGTTGAGGATGACAACGCCAAGATCTTCCGGTGATATCTCTTTTCAAGCGCCAAGATGCGAAGACGATCGGCCTCCATTTCTTGCTGTCGTCTCTCCCTGTTTTCAAGTTCTCGTTGAAACTTCCATTCGGCTCGAATGTCTTGCCGCATGGCTTCTCGGAGCTCTTTTTCTTCGTTCATTGTATAAATGCAGCATGCACCGTTCATGATTATGGAAACGCCAGTACTTAAAAGAAATCCGCCTTCGAGAAGAACCATTGTATAAAATTTAGGAGATTGTAGGGGGGAGGGGGAGGTTACGTATGACAAGGCAAAAAGGTATAAGGAGGTCGGATGTTAAAGCAAAGTGAGTTAATTCAATATTTTATTTTTTTAAAGTTTCTTATAATAATATATATTATGGGAGAAGGTCGAAGCACACCACCGCCACCAACAAAGAGGGAGTTCTTGGCAAACTTCCTTTTACCTTTCTATGGCAGAGCGTTAGTATCTTGGCATCAGTTGGACCACCATGGTGTGGTAGATGACTTCCGAAGACAAGTTAGTAATTGCTATGATTATATATAGAGTTAGTTAGGATGAGCAGTTCCTAAGTTGATCGGCTACAATGGCCTAAGAAATGACAAACCTTTAAAGGGATTTGTACTCTTTTAGATTTCCACAATGAGATGTACCGTCTATGTAAAGGTCTTGATAACTGGTCTTCGTAGAATCCTTCCGAGTTCGGGGCGTTGTGCTGGGTGGGAGCCCTTGATGAGAGATGATGAGGACGAGAGTGACCACTTGTCGATCGGAACATTTTCGCGCGCAGGCAGGCACACCAAGACCCAGCGATTTATTTAGTACTGCGTGATTCACAATTAATTACCAGGTACTTTATTATTATTATTATTATTATCATTGAGTCAGCCAGTCAAGCAGAAGAGTTTTTGGTATCGTGCGTTCCGTTCGCGAAGGAAAATTATAATAATATTATATTAATATTAATTTGAATAGTTTTCAGCAGTGAGTTGGATGGGTCAAGTCTTATTTGTGCTAGAGTAGTAATGCTCGAGTCAGTGATGAAATGCTTCAACAGTTCATGTTTAGTATGAGATGAATTGGTTCAACAGTAGCCTTTAGCTCAATAGCTAGCTGGGCCAATCAGTCAGAATGAAAGGACAAAATACTGCGAGGGTCCGGACTATGGGCTTCACCAGCCACTACATCAGTCTTCGTTTGGAACACAGGCCCACGCAGCAATTTCTATAGATTGTCGTATACTTTAAAAAAAGTTCCATCTTTAGATTGGTAAACACCGCGTCTCAAAGATTCGATTGGAAACATGTTGTATTCTATTGGCCAAGCTCGTGATGCACATCAAGTCTATGTGCCGAGCCACTTGTGGCGCAGATTGTATCATCTCCTCGTAGACATTTCGGCTCAAGCTATACAACACTGCACCCTCTTGTGAGACACATTGAACCGAACTGAAGCGAGGAATCCCTTGGATTAAGCCTAATTCACCAATAATATTCCCACTAAAGACTACTTCCGACGTACCCGATTCATTTTCAAGCAACGCTTTGAGCGTACCAATGACTAAAATTTTGGTGCTATCGCTTGTGTCGTTCTGCTTCCAGACGAAATCGCCTTCGGCGTACGTTTCTCGCTGAAAATGAGAAAGCAAAAGCCGGATGTCTTCTTGTGCGTTGCGATCTACTGCCGTATTCATCAGGCATTGGAAAGCTATTTCTATTTCTTCATCTTGGCCCAGCAAGAGCGATGATGGCCGCGATGGGTTGAGCATAGCTTCGGTGATCAAAGACGAGTGCTGGTGACGAGGCTCTTTCAATAACGATTTGAAACGTTTCATTACGGTCTCTCTTGGATCGAAGCCATCAAGCAAAGATGGATCCTCCCATGCGATGAGCACGTTCTCGGCAAATATAAGAGCTAAGTCAAGAGACTCGACGACGAAGCTTCCGCTGAAGTCCAAGAGCTCTTGATGCTCCTGCTCAATTTCTGTATCACTCATCGACATTGTTGAAGAGTACAAAAGATGAGTAGCTTCTGAAATGGCTTCCAGCTTGGTAGTGCTTCCTTGTGTTCTCTCATTCTCGTGACGACTGTGCCTTTGGTGGTGATGCGGAAGAAATGTCAACTCATTCGTCAGGTCAAATTCGCACGGAAACCCGTCGTCCGATCCAGCGACAGAGATGACAACATTAGCTTTGTGCCTTTTCATAAGATTTTTTTGCAACTTGATCAACCCTTGAGCTGCAGAAGAGTCTATTCCCACAACGAGGGAAAAGTCAAGGATAACAACACGCCGTCTGTGTAAAATTTCCCGGTCCTTTGCGCCGTCGATTATTTCAGGAACGCTCTTCGTTATGAGCACATTATCGATGCCCGAGTTCAGTTGAGCCAGATTACCAAAAAACAAATGTCCCTGCAGCTGCACGACAACAATGCGACTGCGGCCATTCACGGGGTCGTCAATCACTGCTGTGGCACGATGATTGCGACTTCGGTGGCTCGATCTGAGTGTCTCAGCGCTCATTGATCCCCGTAAAGGGTTAAGGTAGGTGATTGATTGCATAGCATATGTCGAAACCGCAGAAATTATTCCGGCAACCATTGCCGCCTCCATTCCATAAAGAGCCATCACAGCAATAATGAGCCATATACCAGCATATTCCAGCTTGTCAAATTGCCCAATGGAGTCATAAACGCCCTCGAAGAATAAATCCAATCCAACGTGAAGGAGCAGCGCCCCCGCCATACATCGTGGAATGTAAGGGACTAAGGCGGCCGGGCCAATCACAAATAACAAAGCCGTGACAAGGGCGACGGCCACACCTGAACGCTTCCCCTTTCCGCCAGATCTATCGTAGACAACACTCTGAGTGTAAGCAAGATAATTTTGAAGACCACAGCCGCAAATTCCAGCTATAAAGTTCGAGTATCCGTGTGCCACAAGTTCATTGTCCATCTCAGCATCCTGCTTGGTTGATATCCCCAAGGAAGGTACGTTTATGGGAACGTGAATTAACGAAAAGAGGGTGAGGGCTACAATGGTGGGCAACGCTTCCGTAATGGCACTCAATGAAATAACCCTAACATCCAATATTCTCCACAAGTCAAACATCCCTTTGTCCTCCATAATGATCTGCCAAAAGGAGTCATGGCTGCCAGACCCCTCTGAGGTACTCGTAGTATTCAAAGTCGCGGTGGCAATAGTCGGGAAAAAGTATCCTTCATCCCTGGCATTCTGAAGGGGGAATTGAAAGATCAGCAAGCCCAAATAAAAGAGCGGCGAAATCATGCAAAAATAAATAGAAGAGAGCAAACTGTAGCGAGGCTTGCCATTCGCATCTAGCGTCACTCGTTCCAGTAGTCGCAGTAAACCTTCAAAGAAAAAGGTCACTCGCAGGAGATTCCAATCTTCAACGATGTTCTCCATAGAAAAGGCAGCATCTGTAGTGACTTCCAAACCAGTTTTACAAAGATAAAACCCAATGCCACCAATACAACCCACCAAAACATGCGTCGGAAAAAAGTAGACGATGCGTCCCAGTTTATATGTCCCCAACAGATAAAAGACCAAACCGACCATGACACTGCTAAGACCAAAGAGAAAAAATAGATTCGTCAGGGCTGCTTGTCCGTATCCGCAGTGTTGAATACAAATGGCCGCTAATTCGTGATAAAATGGTACGTTCTCTACCATTTGTAATCCAATAGGAGAATGAAAATGTGATTTCCATGTAAAGACGAGCTGAGCGATGATTGTCGAATACAAAAACATGCGAATCCCCAGTGCCTCTTTTCCAGCCAACGGAAAGGGTCCATTGACTGCATCATCTGGGGCGCTGGTGTGAGTTGTGTCGTCGGCGATCGTTGCTTCCGTGTCTGATCTCCACCCAATTGGAAAATACGAAACACCAAAAGGAATTCCAATCATTAAATGAAATACAGCAATCAATGCTACAGCTGGTACTTGCCCCAAGGCACTCCAAAAGGAAGCGGTCCAATCATTTTGCCAAGTAGTACTAGTATTATCCTTGTTTGAGTCCATTGCAGATAAAGGCATCTGAAAACTCATTCGTCGCAGCCGCTGTTTACTTTTTTGTGGTACATCTGGTGGCTCGTTGTGGTGGCGGCGACTGGAAAATGGTGCAGTAGTAGTAGTAGTAGTAGTAGTAGTAGTAGTAGCGCTGCTGTTGTTGTTGTTGTTGGTCATGGACTCCAGTGTTTCCGAGGAGGATGCAGAAGGAAGGTTCAATTGATCGGAATAATCAGCAATAAAGGTCGACCGCAATCGATCCATGGTATGAGATGCATCGTATTGTACGCGCGATCGTCTTCGCTGATGGTCACCTATCGGATGTTGAAAATAGGAATTCCGAAGAGTTCCTGAAATGCTATTGTGAATGCTGCTGTTCATGCTAGAGCTTCTTTGATGATAATTCAGATGTTGATCCATTATTGCAGCCGGATCTTTGTGAGTAGCCGCACTGGCGACAGAGGAGATGATATCATTATGGTTGGACTGGGAGCTATCATGTTCGCTTCCTCTCTTGTTTTGGCTGCCATTATTGTCGCTCATCTTCAGCAGATAGGTTGGTTAAGGAGAAAGAAGTCACTGTGAATGGGCGATTTCTTATTGAAGGAACGGCTGCTATTAGACATTGTTTAATTTTTAATTTATTTTCAAAATAATATTAGAATAATATTACCATACATTTTTTGCCTTGCAAGCTGAGATTCGAAATCGTACTACTGTACAGTAGCTTAGTACTGCAGTCACTCTACTCTGGCTTGCTTGATAGCAGGGTAGAGTACAGTAGTTTATTTGCGGTTTGAATTCTCCCAATTTATCGCTACCTTTAACAGGCAAAGACAGAGTATGAAGATACTAGTAGTAGTAGCAGTAGCGCTAGTAGTACTCCTACTCTAGTACTACAGTACTATGGTACTAAGCTTTTATTGGAGAGAAGGACTGTTCGAGTAGTACTAGTACTCTAGTAGCTACTAGTACTAGTCGTAGCTACTACTAGTAGTACTAGTCTAGTAGTAGTACTACTCTAGTAGGTACTACTGAATACTGAATAATCTTGATTTGGATTTCGAAAGATTTAGCGCAGCGCAGCAGAAGTGGTATGAAAACCAACCGGTAGTTTGGTAGTACCAGGTAGTCGCTAGCGAGTGGTAGAGAATCGATAGTCGGTCATTTTCTTCGTAATAATAAATAATATTATTACTTTCCACTACGCAGACTACCTTGATGTGTGCCATTCTAATTGCTTTTGCTAATAACTACTCTAAAAAATTGCAAGATTATTCTACCTTCATATGTTTTCCTTGCTGCCACACGGCGACATTTCCGACAGTAGGAGGCTGCTGCTGCTGCTGTTGCTGTTGCTCGGGTTTGGAACGTACGAACTGTCTTGGAAAGTGCACTAACCGGATGGGCTTGCCACAAATAACATGACCCTGCTTTTCTCGTATGGCTGCTCGGGCCCATGCGGCATCAACAAACCTGACAAAAAAGGTGGGCGGTCCCTCGAATCCATTACTGGCCTTGGCCTCCCACCGCAAGATACTGGGAGATTTTAGATCGTACCGACTAAACATATGGATCAAATCTCTTTCATTGGTACGTTTGTCACAATTTTCGACGCGTACCACCGAGTCATCAATCCAATCCAAGTTGTCAATATTTAAGTTCAATGTATCATAAAATCGACGATTGTTACCAAAAGGTTCCATCAGTCTAATCTTGGGGTCGGCCGAAATATTTTCAAAACAAGCCTTTAATTGCGGTCGGAGCTCTGGTGGCAGTATTTCTCGTTCTCGTTCCATGGTCCACTCTTCTGCCGTCACAATTCTCCAGGCACACATCAGATAGTTCTTTTGGATGCTGTTCAAAAAAGCGTTCGTTACGGACCTGTTCGCGAACTTAATTTTCCATCCCCCGGGTCGACCAAAAGGACTAAAAATAATCCGTGCCTCGTCAATCCAACGATACGCATCTTCGTGTAAATTGTACTTTGCCAGGATTTCTAGCATCTGTTCTTGTTCGCGATGCCTCTCCTTCTCGTTGGAACCTTTTGTTGCTGTTGCTGTTGCTGTTGCTGCTTCCGTCATGTCACGAAGTGCTGGGAACATTTCCGGTAGATCCAGCATAGGAAGATCAATACCATCATGATGATGATCACCTTCCTCCTTTGATGATGATGATGATGATGATGATGATACCAGTGCTGATAATTCCGGTGGTTCCCAATAGGCATCTACATTGACAATTCGACCTTGACGTTCGACCAATACCCGATCCAAATGTTCGTTAATGCCTTCTACCAAGGTCCGGAGTTCTGATACGGGAGAAATATTCCGTACGATGACCCATTCGGTATGTGGAACGTACTGTTTCAATGTTCTCATCCGCTGTGCAACGGTACGGGGTTTGACTTTGCCGGTGTTGTTGTTGCTGTTAGTAGTAGTAGTAGTAGTAGTAGCCGCTTTTCGTTGATAATGACGTTGTTTCTTCAGTTTCCGTTCTTGTTGGCTGAAATTGTCATGCTGCTGCTGCTGCTGCTGCTGCTGCTGTCGATTTCGCTGTTTTTGTTGCTGCTGCTTTCGTTTCTTGTTATTGGGTTTGCCAATATAGTTGGCAAATAATTCATTGTAGGGTACATTGTCGTAGACCATATTATTATTATTATTACTACCATTATTATTAGTATGGTTCATACTAATATTAGTAATGGTTGTTGCTTTGACGGTGGACGACGATCCTCGTAATTGAGAAGCTTGTGGTGGAGTTTCATCATCGTCATCATCATCATGAAACAACTCTTTGCTGCTGCTGGTGGTGGTGGTAGAAGAGGAGGAAGCGCTTGAATCGTTCCTTGTGGTACCACTTACTTCCGTTCTGGTTGAAACAGAATAGGATGTTGACGATGTTGATGATAATAATGATGATGATTTTTGTGAAAACGTGCGAAATCGTGACATTCTTGTGGCTCTCGGTGACAACAATGCTAATTCTTCTTCTTTGCCTTGTAATAATTGTTCAGTAGCAGTAGCAGCAGAAGGTGGTGGTGGTGGTGGTGGTGGTGGTGCAACATTCGGTAATTCTTCTTCGTTTGGAACCGTTCGATGGGATGAAGAAGGAGGAGTTACTAGTGCCATGCTGTCTTCTTGGTTGGTATTCAATGGTACAAAGGGAATTTTGCAATCTGCTCCGTACGCCTGTGGACGAATAGTATGGCTATCATCATCATCATCATCATTAGTAGTAGTAGTGGTAGTAGTACTGGTGGTGGTAGATAAATCAGATACTGCTGGTGATTTTGTATCTACCGTAGGTACAGTTGTTGTTGTAAAATAGTTGTATCGGAATGGACGTTGGAAGACGTGCATAGAACTACTACAAGATGATGAAGGTTCGCAGGTCGTCGTCGTCGTCGTCCCCTGCTGCTGCAATCGCTGCTGTCGCCATGATAATGGTGTCGTCTTTTCAGCTACTATTACTAGTCGCTTCATCTGAGCTGGTAACGTCCGTTTCATACGAAACATTTTGTTTGGTTTTATTTTGTGTGGTTATTTTGTGTGGCTTTTTATGCTTGTCGTTATGTTTTTATTATTATTATTCTTGTTTACTCGAGTATTTCACTGTGAAGAATTCAACCTGTGAAGAATTCAACCTGTGAATATTATTATTATTTCATTTATTATCATTGTCCCCTTTTGGATGGATGTATGGTTGTGGATACTACAATAGATGATACGGATTCAAATGCTGGATGGCCCTGGAGGAAACCTTGGTTGAAAATATCTGATATCCGGGTGGTTTTCTATCGTTTGTACTACCATAATATTTTTATTTCTTGACGTCGAAACGTGTATTCCTCCTTCATTTTTTATGCTGACGTCAAGAAAGATTGATTCTGGAGACTAATAATCCGACCATCAAAAATTACTAGTCTATTCTAGTAGCTAATGCACGCAAACTAGTAGACTACTCCGAGTATATCATTAGCTCTACTAGCTAGTACGCTGCTCTGCTACTAGCTAGAGTGTGGCATTCAAATTGCTACGACAAGTAAGGAACATTACAGCAGACCAGACGAGAATAAATAATAGAGTATAAGGTAAACTAAGAATTCACAAACCTCGACAAAATGAGATTTCAAGCACCAGCAACTACTAGCGTTATAGCAGCTGCCTTGTTTGGTGTTGTTTTCTTCTTGTCGTTGTTACATTCTGTCAGTCCTTTTACAATCCCATTCTTCTCGACCGTCAAATCGTCCACTTTCAATGACAATCCCGCTACCACCACTGCCACCACTGCCACCACTGCCACCACTGCCACTGCCACTGCCACCACTGCCACTTTAGAAACAGAAATTCAACAACAAACACAAAAACGACTCCGATCGAAACACGATAATGAAGCTTGGAATGCATTGTTTGTTTCGTGTCCCGAACGACCTGTACCAACTCCTATCATTGTAGAAACTATGATTGGTAAAATTCCAATCGATTTCCCTCCAGGTTGTTTGTTGCGGTTAGGCCCTAACGGTGCTGCATCCACCGATGGATTCTTTGATGGAGATGGTATGATTCAATCGATTACCTTTCCTCCTTCTCTCAATCTTAACAGTAACAACAACAACAACAACAACAATAGTAATCATCATCAACACCACCACCAACAACAAATGTTTGCAACCACGTACATTGAAACGAAAGGGCGGACCCTGGAACATACTTTGGGTAAAAAGTTTAAGGGTACCTTAGGAGGTGTTCCACAGGCGTATCCCATGATTCAAAGTCTTTTAGAAAATGCGTTTACCTTTCAAACGCTTCAAGCACAGAAGGATACGTGCAATACGGCTATTGCCGAACATGGTGGTCGAATTTTGGCTTTGATGGAACAGTGTCCACCCACAGAAATTGAAGTGACACAGAATGGTGAAATTCGTACCGTACAATCAAATATCGATTTAGATGGTGCCATTGATACCAGTCTTCCAATAACGGGAGGTTCTATGAGTGCCCACGGTCGGACCTGTCCCGAAACAGGAAACCGAATTCACATTAGTTACAGATCTGATACGAAACCATATCTTCGTATGGATACCTTTGCAAAGGAGGGATGGAAGTTAAAAGAAACGCGGGGTATTGATATTCCGACACCTATTTTCCTCCACGATTCGTGCATTACAGAAAATTATGCAGTCGTGATGGATCTGCCTTTGACCTTGCGGACCAGTCGGATCTTGCAAAATCGTTTTCCGGTCGAATACGAACCGGATCATCCAGCACGGATTGGGCTGGTCCCGATCAATCAAAACAGTCACAGAGAAGAAGGAGATAATGTGAATGATGATGATGTTATGTGGTTCGACTGTAAACCAGGTGTCGTGTTGCACGTAAGTAATGCATGGGAAACTGACAACGGAAAGACTGTCATTGTTCAAGGATTTCGAGGTGTACCCAAACCGAAAGAATGCTACCTTCAACAGTTCTGCCCAAGTTACTTTTATGAATATTCCATTAATTTGTCGACAGGAAGAGTCACTGAAAAAGTTCTAAATCCCGAGCACGTGGTGGAATTCCCTGTAGTGAACAACAAATATCATGGTCGACAATGTTCCGCTTGCTACTGTCTCGAGGTAGCATCGATAGGAGGACCCCTTCAAGTTTACAGGCAACCAAACGAGGGGGTTTCTTTTGGTGGTATCCTCAAATTGGCCGCAGTGGAGACTTCTGACTTCAAAAAGGGCGATGTCATCGGACAGTTCATGCTGCCAGATCGATGGTTTGCTGTATCGGAACCAACCGTGCTTTCCAAAGTGGGGAAAGAAGGAGAGGGTGAGTATGTCTTGATCATTGCCACAAACGTGCCGGAGGGCATCACATGGAAAGATGTAGCAGCGGACTACGATGGAGCACCGCTTCAATCCAAAGTCTTTTTACTGGATGGAGATGATATGAATAAGGGGCCTATCTACTCCGCAAGCCTTCCCTTTCACGTGAACTACGGATTGCATTCTGAGTTTATTGATTGGGAGCACTTAAAGTAAATTTATAATTGCTTACTGACAGCTTCACTTTCAGCTGAATTATACGTCTGCACACAGTACGCGTATTTAATTCAAGTTTTTTGGAAGGACGCTCTCTAGCAAAGCCGAGGCACGAGAAACTTGCTGATAACCTTGCAACTGCTGAATTTCGTGGTAGGCTCCGACAAGATACTCTGGAAGTGACTTGAGCAATGTATTAAAGGATGCTGGGGATGCTAAGCCTGCAGCAGATTCGAGGGAAGAACCTAAAGATGCCGCAAACAAGAGATTCCCAGATTGTTTGTCTTGGCCTGTTTCCGATCCAGGTGTTCTCCTAATTTCGTCCAAAGCCGCCTTTGCAGTGACCGCACGCTGCAGCCGAAAGCCAGTGCCGTCGACCGACAGACTCGTATCATTCGATTGGACGGTCTTGAGAACAATTTCAAGTCCTTCTGCTACCTGGGAGTAGGGTGTTTCCACAACAATCGCTGAATCTCTGCTTTCATAGCTCCAAGAGCCTTTCCCACCGAAGCGTGCATAGGGAAAGGAAAGACCATTGACCACAACTGAAGCAGGTGGCAATGAATTCACGATGCGTAACGTTGTTGCGCGTGTTGTAGGTAGCTTTTCGCAATGGCCATCCGTTGAAACCGAAAAGGTGAGCGTATCAGATTTCTTAGCTACCATAGAGGTTGCTCGGCGATGAATTGTTTCGACAATTTCATCATTTGTTCCTTCGAAGCTACTTGATATATTGTAGGTTGCCTTTGTTATAGTGAAAGAATCTCTCGTTTGATACGCAGTCGTGAGGCCGTCGTCCTCGTATACCTCTCCGCTCCCAGACGCTGGTCCACCATCAGCAAGATAGATCGTCCACACCAGATCGTCAAAGGGCTTCATGGCTAGTCCTATCGTTCCACCCGGTCGTACTGGAATACTGGGAACTATGGTTCCAGCTCTTGCAAACATGGGAATATCTGACAAGTCCGCAAGCCTTTCCCGACCAGTAGTGCCCTCATCTGAACCACTAACTACCTCCCCTCCAGGTACTCCGACCCACATTCCAGGAGGAATCCACAAAGTCATCCTGGCCAGCCCATCTGTTTTGTTGGAGGGATGCACAACGGGTGCCACCCATAAGTCGTCTCCGAGCATGTACGCAACATTATAGCGCAGATTTTGGTCGGGCCTTGGTGCTGCCGTTTCGTAGGCTCCTTCTAATTCGGGCCATTTGTAATACATTGGTGTTGTAAACCAGCGTCCTTTTTTGTGCGCATGGTAGGCTGCCGTGTAAAGGTACGGCGTGAGCTGTCCACGCAGCCGCAAGGCTTCAAAATTGGCCTGCGCATAGATTGGAGGGACATTCCAAGGCTCTACGACACAGCATGTATTAGAAAAGACACATCTACCTGCTGACATTCCTCGGTCGTGTGCTCGGGAGATGCCCGAGACCACTCCCCATTGCAGCCAGCGTGTATACAGCTCGGGTTCCTGGGAGGGTCCCTCTATATCATGCGACCAGATAGCTCCTACGTTCGTTGCGGTCTATGCATAAAGTCGAAAATATCGTTAGTAATCAAACACATCCGTCACAAAAGACCAGCATCTGCACCAGATCTTACCATCGAGAAATATGGTTGATAGGCCAAGTTATCCCATGAGAGGCGATCTACGTCACCACTAAAGTGGACAGGATACCTATGAGCGCCTAGGCCGCCCCATCTTGCCAGCACCATGCTACGACTTGTTTCTTCCATGCGTTTTGTCTTTCTTCGGTTGGAATTTGTACTTCGGATGTGTGCCGTCCAAATTGTTGGATTCTGTTTAGCTCCAGCAGCCCCTCCCCGACCACCTTCTCCCTGCTGCCAGTCAATCCACCAGAAGTCGACACCATTCTCTTCCAAGGGCGTTAGAACCACGTCTTCCAGAGCATACGCAATGGTTTCATTTACGATAGAAAAATTGATTGGATCGCCCCCCTTACAACCCACTTGCCGACACATGCTATCATACTGGTCTTCCCAAGGGTTGACCCCGCTGGCATCATGAAGATTCATTGTTACAGCCAGATCGCGCGTCTTCATGTATGCCAGAGCATCTTTTAGTCCTCCCCACAAGCGTTTGTCCCATGAGTATCCAGTCCAATCATTTTTTGTGTGCCAGTTCATATCCAGCACAAAGACGTCCAGAGGTAAAGATAGCTCTTCGTATCTTTTGACAACCTCGGCCGCCGATGATGACGTGTAGTCGTACCAGCGGGAGAACCAATTGCCCAGCGCATAACGTGGTAGCAATGGAATAGATCCACCAATGAGTCGATAATCACCCAGAGCAGCAGAGTAGTCGTGTCCGTGTCCAAAGACATAAAAATCTTCTTCATCCTGATTCGTACCATCCCACCAATCCTTGTCGTCAGATAAAACATAGTTCAGCGTATCGTTGACAATGGCATAACCACTTCGAGAGATCAATCCCCATTCGCAGTGATCGCTCGCCGGAGATTTCATCAGAGTACAATTTAACGTTGTGGCATTTTGAACATCCAGCGTTCGAATGGTTCCCAATAAATTGAGTGGATCTTGGTCACCATAGTGGTAAGACCAAGTGGTGGACGGTTCCTTTGAATGTTTGGTCGAATCGTAATAACAGTACATTTTCCCAGTGACTTGAAATGTGCTGGAGGAAAAGGTTTTTCCCGTACTGTAGGTTACGGTTAAACAGTCCGTCTTGACGGTCAGGACATTGTTATACGAAATGTCATGCTGAAAGGAGGGCACGGGAAGATTGCGATTGATCACGGCCACGGTTTTTCGATTCTCAAAATCAGCGTTATTATTATTAGCGGAGGAGGCTCGCTCCACACGAATGAGGCGACTCGTCAAGACTGTCAAGCGAATTTGTGAATTGTCAGGTCCTGGAACTATCAGAGTGGCGACAGGATCTGCTACGGGATTTGTTGGACCCCAAGGACCATCCGAGAGAGGAGAAGCTTTTGCTCCTGAAGAAATAATACCAACAAGAAATAGACAGATCCAAATGGAGTGGGAACAAATACTACTAGTACTAGTAGTAGGAGTCCACATCTTTTTTGTTGTTGTTGCGGTAGTCTAGTAGTAGTAATCTAGTAGTCTACTCTACTAGCTACTCAGTAGTTTGCTGATGACGAGGCTCGGCCGGTCGCCAGCTCGGGTATTTGCTACAGTAGTACTGTAGTTTTTAGTAGCGTAACGGACAAGTCTGCCAGTCATTCACAACCCGAAGTACGGTACAGTCATCTGAACCACTTAAATCGTAATTACTACCTGGCCTCTAGTAGGTAGTACTCCAGACCCACATACCAGGAGGAATCCATGATGTGATCTTGGCCAGCCCATCTGGTTGTTTGGTTTGTGCTTGCATCTTGAGAATGTTAAGGAAGAATTGGTACAACGAAGCATCTAGCTAGTATTTGCCTTGACACATATCCTGTTTAGTCGAATGATTATTAGTACTATGTGGTCTGCAAACAGGCAACGTTTTCAACACAAAGGAAACATAATAATACTAGGGCGTCACAGGGAAGAATTCTGTCTGGAAGTAGGGGCTTGGGCGTTTCTCCGAAATTTCAAAAGGCATAGTTTCGCGGAAAGCACGCCCGTACTGATCGGTGGCGACAACAGTGACGGTGTGAACTCCCAGACCTAGCTCTTCAGTGGGAACTGGCACTTGCCACACGTGCATCGACTGGTCGGCCCAGCCCCATGCCTCCAGAGGCTTGGGCTTACCTTGAAAGGTGGAACCACGGAACATCTCAAAACCACTGGTACGATCGTTGCCCGACGTACTCTCGTAGGCATGACGAGCCACGGACATTTGGCGCTTGAGGGCGTACGGATCAAGGGTCAGAAACGAACCTTCGCCATTTCCAGGCTGCGTGCGTGTCATCACGGTTGCGTCTTCGCCACCATCGAAAAATGCCTCAACGGTATGCTCGCGAGTTCCTGCGTACACATTGACTGTCAAATTAGTGGCACTTCCCAAGATAACATTCCTAGTATCAGGAAGGTCGTTGATGGTCAATGGAGGGACATCGTCTGGTTCAGGTCCTGAGTTTGTCCAGTTCGTCAAAATTTCATACCACTCTGCAAATTCAGGGGTTGCGAAATCCATATGCATCTGCTTCTCTTCAGGTTTTCCTGGAATCCGGAAGGTTTCGACCATCGAGTTGCCATCGAATTCGAAGATCCAGTATCCTCTGGGAGCTCCCAGGCGCTGGAAAGACTCGGGCACTGTAGCATCGTTGAGCTCACCACTCCACCAATCTGTTATGGAAAGGAAATCAAGTTCCAGGTTAGCCGAAAGAAGAGTGCAACTAAAAGCAGGGTTTCATCGGAAGATTGACTTACTTCCGCAGGCAGCGCCAACGATGATCTGTTGAAAGGGGACGGGTCCGCCCGATCGTTCACCGAGTGCCGTGTTGAAGCCCTCGAACGTCTCACCCGGTAGCATATTATCATTGGTGTGCGTGTGACCATGCACCGACACAACTCGACGAGCACAGTTCTCTGACATTCAAAGAAACATACAAATAAGTGAGATTCTTGCCATCCTCACGCATGTCTCGTGCTTTGAGAAGAATGGGGTACGATCACGAACCTGGGAGGAAGATATTGGCTGGCTCGCTGCTGAACTGGCGACTGATTTCAGTGACCTCCGATCGGGTACATCCTAAAGCCTCGTAGAGCTCAACGACATTGTCTACCATGTGCTTTGCGGCGTATTGGTCAATGAAAGCGGCGATCGGGATGTGCATAGCGAGGAAAATGCTAGCGAGTTTTGCGGCGGAAGGAGTTATAGTAAGCCATTCTGAAGTCTATCGCACAAAACTGATTTTAGCTGCCTCGTCAGAACTTACATCTTGTCTTCCGGAACGTTCGCGATGTCGTTCTTCATCCAGGTCATCTGGCGTTCCGATATAATACCATTGTAGTCGTAACGTCCAGGACTGGAGACAATGGTTGAGCAAACGCACCACACTTTCAAGTGAAAACCTTACAAGTCAGGTAGAAACTTACGTGTCGCAGTGCTCGTGAAACCCGTCTTCATTTTGATCGGGGGTGCAAGGGTAGTAGACATCATTTCCTACAATGAAGTGGACCTGGCCAATATCAAAGGAATGATAGTCGGGGCCCAGCTCTCTTCTGAACGTGTCAAAAGAGTGACTGAATTCAGGAGAATCGAAGTCAACGTCATGGTTTCCGGCACAGTAGTACTGTGGTAAGTTCGCGAGTCCAACAATTTCGCGAAAACGCTTGTACAGGGACAAGTCGTCACCCATGATGTCTCCAATGAACATAATAGCCTGCATGTCTTCCATCGACGCCACGTCCTTGACGATAGAGTCGCGAACCATTCCAATCTCGTTGTTGCTGTACGTTTGGGGGTCACCACTGACGATGATCTTGAACTGTTGGACATCCTCTGTTTCGATCAAAGGAAAATTGATCTGAGAGGGGATCGGTCCCGAGGGTGGCATACCGCCGTATCGAAACGGGCGGCCGTGGAGGCTCATGGGAGAACCCTTTGGCTTGTGGAAATAGTGAAATTGTGGAACCTGGTCGATTGACCCAAATGAGTGGGAGATGCAGTGACGTGAGATTCAACTTATAAGTGTGTGCTTTGCGTGAAAGAGGCCAGGCATCAATTCCTATACGTACCATAGCATCATTGACGGGCACACTGTAGCCAGCCGGCTTGGTGATGAAGACGGAAAACCCAGCATCGGCCTCTTCTTCACTTGGGGCGGGAAGTTCGTAAGCTCCGTTCGAGTCCGTCATGACAACATTCTTACCATCTGATACCATGACGCCTGCGATTCCTGTTTCGTCTGCGTCCTGAACACTGTTTCTATTCACATCGTGAAACACGGTGCCGACAATGGGTCCCTCGTTCGCAGTGTGTACAACATTCGGACCACCAGCGTAAAGCGACCTTCCCTCTTCACCGGCGGGAGCCTGGCGGTCAGTATTGAATACAGGAGGCACGGGAACTTCTCCCTCCAAGTTTCTTCCCGTCTGCGTGAAGGGGACTACATGGACTTGGCCCTTGTAAACGCCTCGCTTGGCCGCGTCGCCACGAAGCTTTTCCGCGGAAGAAAGAGACGCTGCTCCAATCAACACCACGAGAAATTCAATTGAAAAAACCTTCATAGTTAAAAGCTAAAAATGTTAAAAATTACTCTCTTCAGATTCCTCTGTAAAACAAAAAAATGAGAAAAAGGTTTCTGTCACAAATCCAGAATTCGTGTCGAGCAGGGAAAGGTTTCATCACTTCTTCAACAAGCTAAGAAAACAACGGCGAAACTGGTAGAATCGCTTGAATCCAAACGCGATGATCGAAGATTCGTAAAGATATTATGTCATCACACCAAAGGCAAACCGGGTTACCAACACTCGCCATAGGTGTGACCAAAGATCGAAAGATGAGCCAAATCAAAGATATAAAAACACAGATTTGAGAAGCATCACTTCGAGTTACAGTACTACTACTAGTCTAGTACTACCAGGTAGTAGTCTATGAGTGGTACCAGTACCAGTGGTACCAGGTAGTACTCTCGCACGAAGTGAATACACTTACTACCTGGTACCACTACCATACTAGATACTCTAGTAGACTAGAGTACCAGGTACGTGAATTTTCTTGTTAAATTCTCCAGGCCATTACTCCGTGTACTTTTATTTCAATGAGATGGTACTACTACCAGGTAGTCTAGTAGTACTACAGTACCAGGTAGCTTCATCGTTATAGACCTAGTCTACTACTACTATTATGTATGGTCCGTACATTACTCTGCCGTGCTACGCTTCTACCCTAATACTGGTACTACGGTACAAAGAAAAATGGAACGTCTAATTTACGGGGATCACAACAGCACATTAGGTGCTGCATAGTATTGTCAAGATTCACCTCGCCGTTCGAAGATTCCGACACAGATACTCTAATTACTGAAGCGTAGTAATAGTTAAGATCTGGTAGCTGGTACGGTACGGGTAACAGAGAATCTTTTCTTTCAACGAAGATTCTACCGGTAGCGCAGTAGTCTACTGTACCTGGTAGCTACTACCATATTAGGGTACTAGTAGTACCTGGTACCAGGTAGTAGTACTACTTAGGTAGTAGTACCATAGCAGTGCTACTACTAGAAGAAGGGGACGATAGATACACTCCATGTGAAGCAGAAGATAGAATCTACAGGTACAGTACCTGTAATAGTATTGCTTCTTCTTGTTACCAATCTACTACCAGGTGCTACTACTGTAGTACTACCTACTAGCTACAGTACGTACTGCAAGTTGTATTTTCATAGCCTAGTACAACAAGAGAATAACGTGATTGTTTCATAAGTACCTGGTACTGTACACATTCCCTCTAGCTATTCTCAGCGTCATCGTCTGCGTTGTTCCTTTTACTACTACTAGCCTAGAACTCGAGTAGTACCTCAGTAGCTAGTAGTGCCAGTACCAATAGTCTACTGTAGCAAGACGCAGTAGATCTACGACTATGTACCAGGTACCTGGTAGTAGTAGTATTAGCTAGAGAGTTTAAATAATAATACTCAGAGCCAGCCGAAGGGAACGTGAGACAAGGAGACCCGAATCCGACGTCACCGGAATGACCCGAAATGCCCCATCCCGTCTCCCACTCAGAAACAGGAACACATCAGGAGAAATCGGATAC
>Ga0100402_1001338_pt1 | contig 28458 bp, 24 predicted proteins | sample CryGeyme20150102_FD_80419 | JGI IMG/M metagenome (GOLD analysis project Ga0100402, IMG submission 80419) | Groundwater microbial communities from Crystal Geyser aquifers in Utah, USA - Crystal Geyser metaG 2015-0102 | ecosystem: Environmental > Aquatic > Deep subsurface > Groundwater | place...
CATGGCACGAGGATGTTTCTGAACTGCAGCAGCTCGTTGAATCAGCAGGCGCGTTAATCGTTGAGATGATAACCACTCGGCGAACTTCGCCTGATGCAAAATATTTTATTGGTTCTGGTAAAGTGGAAGAATTGCGCTCAGCAGTGCAATTGTATCAGCCCAATGTGGTGATTTTTAATCACTCTTTAACGCCGGCACAAGAACGAAATTTAGAGCGTTTATTACAGTGTAGAGTTTTAAACCGGGTTGGCTTAATACTTGATATTTTCGCCCAGCGTGCACGCACGTTTGAAGGCAAACTACAAGTCGAGCTTGCCCAGTTAAACCACTTAGCAACTCGTTTAGTACGTGGTTGGACTCACTTGGAACGGCAAAAAGGTGGAATTGGGTTGCGCGGTCCTGGTGAAACTCAGCTAGAAACTGATCGACGACTACTGCGAGCTCGTGTCAAAACAATTCTTAAGCGTATGCAGAAAGTTCGTTCTCAACGAGATCAAGGCCGACGTGCGCGAGCAAAAGCCGCGATTCCAACCGTCTCACTAGTCGGATATACCAATGCAGGTAAATCGACTTTGTTTAATTTAATCACCAGTGCGCAAGTATTTGCTGCGGATAAACTATTCGCAACTTTAGATCCAACTTTACGCCAGATTGATTTAAATAATTACGGGCCTGCCATTTTAGTAGATACCGTAGGATTCATCCGGCACCTACCGCATGAGTTGATTGAAGCATTTCGAGCCACTTTAGAAGAAACCCAATCTGCTGATTTACTTGTCCATGTTCAAGATATAACTAATCCGGCATACAATACCCATGCCGAGCAAGTCTACAGCGTTTTAGCTCAGATAGGCGCTGACTCGGTGCCTCTATTACAAGTGTTTAATAAAATTGACTTAGCGCCAGAAATGCAACCCCATATCGAGCGCAATCAGGAGGGCATCATAGAAAAGGTTTGGTTATCTGCAAAAACCGGTGCTGGAATAGACTTATTACAACAAGCTTTAGCGGAGCGGCTGGCTGGAGAAATGGTCCATACCAGTGTTTTGCTTGATCAAACGCAAGGTAAACTACGTGCGGAACTGTATCGATATCACTTTGTTTTAGAAGAAACGATTCAAGCCGATGGTTGTTGGCAGTTAATTGTTAGAATGCCTAAAACAGATTATCAGAAACTGATATTGGAACCTTTAAAAAAATAAACTATCATTACTAGCATACTAAAATTATGAATTTGAATAAATGGCCTAAAAATTACTCACATTGGTCCTAAAACATTCCTTAAGGACTAAAACCTCAATATCTATGAATGCTTTGCTTGCAGTGACAGCAGGCATTTGTTATTATCCTTTAACTCTGCCGCGGGGTGGAGCAGTCTGGTAGCTCGTCGGGCTCATAACCCGAAGGTCGTAGGTTCAAATCCTGCCCCCGCAACCAACTATCTAGTCGGTAGTTGAGACAATGAGTAGATTGAGTAATTAAATAATGGGCAGAGTGCCCATTTTTTGTATCTGGAGGGTATGTGTCTAAGCCATCACTAGCATTAGATCAATTTTTAAGTGAAGCCATTGTTGGATTAGGTTTTGAGTATGTGGGTTGTGAATATTTTGCCCAGCCTCGAGGTGCGACTCTGCAGATATATGCTGAAAAGCGCGATGCTAACATTACTATTGATGATTGTGCGCTCATTAGTCGCCAATTAAAACCAAAACTCGCTGTCGAAAATTTGATTGCCGCAGATTTTTCATTAGAAGTTTCTTCACCAGGAATTGAGCGTCGGCTCTTTCGGGCAGAACATTATATTCGATTTATCGGCCATACCATAAAGATGCGATTGTATCATCCACACAATGGTCAGCGTAATTTTGTTGGCAAAATTGTAGATGCTGATAATGAAAAGTTAACACTCGATGTAAATGGGCAGTCGCATGAATTTGCAATGTTAGACATTGACAAAGGTCGACTGGTAGCGGAAATTGACATTTAAAGGTGGAAAATTGAGATGTCCAATAAAGTAAAGCCTGAAAAAGTACATGATTTACTCGATATGATTCGTTCTCTATCGCTTGCTAAAGGTATCGATGAAGAGCGAGTGTTTAAAGCGATGGAAGCAGGGTTAGCTAAAGTTAGCCGTAAGCGCCACGATAATCAATTTGATGTACGGGTAGCTGTCGATCGCGATACGGGTTATTTTAAAACTTTTAAGCAAAAATTAGTGGTTGAAGATGATACATTCATTGCTGAATTCAGCGCTAGTCAAATTCCTTTATCAGATGCTAAAACTTTAGATGCTAGTTTAGAAGCTGGCGATTTATATGAAGAAGAGATTGAATCGATAGAGTTTGGACGAAAAGACGCGCATTCAGCAAAAATTAGTATTATGAAAGAAGTGCGCGAAGCAGAATTGCGTCATTTAGTTGAAAAATTCCAAGATAAAGTAAACACCTTGGTCACCGGGACAGTAAAAAAAGTCACTCGTGAATACATCATTTTAGATTTAGGGGACAATGTTGAAGCTCAGCTACTGCGAAGCAATACAATCCCTAATGAGTCATTTAGAATTAATGATCGGGTGCGAGCATTTTTGTTTGATGCTCACTATGTGCCACATGGTCCTCAATTATTTGTGAGTCGAACTTGCCCAGAAATGTTAATGGAATTATTCCGTATTGAAGTGCCAGAAATCGGTGAACAAGTGATAGCCATTAAGGGCGCAGCTAGAGATCCAGGTAGTCGAGCGAAAATTGCAGTTAAGACCAATGATGGACGAATTGATCCAATTGGTGCTTGTGTGGGCATGCGTGGCTCGCGTGTCCAAGCGGTTTCAAATGAATTGCATGGTGAACGCATCGATATTGTTTTATGGGATGATAATCCAGCACAATTAGTGATAAATGCAATGGCTCCTGCTGAAGTTGAATCAATTATGGTGGATGAAGATGCACATATCATCGAAGTTGCGGTAGCTGAAGAACAATTGTCACAAGCCATTGGACGAAGTGGCCAAAATGTTCGTCTAGCCAGTGAATTAACTTCTTGGCAATTAAAAGTGATGACGACTGACGAAGCACGCACGAAATCTAAAAAAGAATCAGAGAATCTATTGCAGCTATTTATTGAAAATTTAGATGTCGATGAAGCAATAGCCAACATTCTGATTGAAGAAGGATTTTCTTCTATAGAAGAAATTGCCTATGTGCCTGAAGAAGAAATGTTAGAAATCGAAGATTTCGATGAAGATATTATTATAGAGTTGCGTAATCGAGCAAAAGATTATTTATTAAATCTAGCCTTGGCTGATGAAGAAGAAATGCTTGAGCATGAACCTGCTGAAGATTTATTAGGAATGGCAGGCATGGATCGTGAGTTTGCTTATAAACTTGCTAAAAATGGCGTTAAAACTATGGAAGATTTAGCTGAGTTAGCAATTGACGATTTATTAGAAATTGGTGATATATCTGAAGAGCAGGCGGCAGAGTTAATTATGAAGGCGCGTGAGCCGTGGTTTAAAGAGCAAGAATAACTGTATATTAAACCAGTAACGATTGAGGTGAATAAATGGCTGCTATAAAAACTGTGAGTGATCTAGCACAAATGCTAGATATACCGGTTGCAAACTTAGTTGATCAGTGTAAACAAATGGGTTGGCAAGAAGCGACTGCCGATGCTGAAATAGATTCTGAGCGGAAAAAGCAGCTAAAAGATTTCTTGCGTGCTACTCGAACCGGTAAAACCAGCTTAGGAAGTGAGAAAAGCGCTCCCAAAACAGTGACCCTGCGACGTAAAGAAAAAGCCAAATTAAAAGCCGGCGCGAAAAATGTAACCGTCGAAGTTCGTAAAAGTCGACGTTACATCAGTAAACCTCAAGAACCCGAAATCGAAGAAGAGTTGTCAGAAATTGCAGCACCACCAGCACCAGAGCCTGAAGTGCTTGTGGCATCTAGTGAAGTTGCTGAGCTAGAAAATCAAACCACGGATCTTCCTAAAGAAACGTCGACTGAAGTCGAGTCTGCAGCAGTTGAGCCTGCTCCAGTTAATCCTACGGATGAAAAAGGTAAGAAATCAAAACGCAAGCCTGAAAATAAAAAGCATGAGAATGATAATGGGGACGATCGTTCAGGTAAAAAATCTAAAGAAAAACGCTCGAAGCGATTGCGCTTGGATCAAATCAATGACGAAAGTGGTGGTAGAGCTCGCAAGCGTGCTAAGTCTCATAAAGCTTCAACTGCACTGCAGCAAGAATTTTCTAGGCCAACGGTTCCCGTAGTGCGTGAAGTCAATATTCCTGAATCGATAACCGTCGCAGAGTTAGCGCAACGCATGTCAATAAAAGCCGCTGAAGTGATCAAAGTTTTGATGGGGATGGGGGCCATGGTGACTATTAATCAAGTCATCGACCAGGACACTGCGACATTAGTGGTTGAAGAGATGGGCCACACCGCTAAACTACTCAGTGCAACTCAATTAGAAGATGATTTGCTCGTAAGCGATCTTGATGATGCACCTCAAGAAGCCCGTCCTCCAGTAGTAACCATTATGGGTCACGTTGATCATGGGAAAACCTCTTTATTAGATTTCATACGTCGCACCAAAGTTACCTCAAGTGAAGCGGGTGGGATTACCCAGCACATTGGCGCATATCAAGTTGAAACAGAGCGTGGTGTCATCACATTTCTTGATACACCAGGCCATGAAGCATTTACAGCGATGCGGGCACGTGGTGCTAAGTGTACTGATATTGTCATCTTAGTGGTTGCAGCAGATGATGGCGTGATGCCACAAACAAGAGAAGCGATTACTCATGCGCGCGCTGCAGAAGTACCTATCATTGTGGCCATCAATAAAATTGATAAAGAAGATGCCGACCCTGAGCGAGTCAAGAATGAATTAGCAGGATTTGATGTTATCCCTGAAAACTGGGGGGGTGACACGATGTTCTTATCAATATCTGCTAAAAAAGGCACCGGTATTGATGAATTATTAGATGCAATCTTACTACAAGCAGAGGTATTAGAGTTAACCGCACCAGTTGCTTCTCCAGCAAAAGGTATTGTGATTGAATCAAGGTTGGATAGAGGTCGAGGACCTGTGGCAACCGTGTTAATACAATCAGGAACCTTGCATCAAGGAAATATTGTTTTAACGGGTGTTGAATACGGCAAAGTGCGTGCAATGATCAATGACGTGGGGCATATTGTTAAATCTGCAGGCCCTGCCACGCCAGTAGAAATTTTAGGGTTATCGGGTATGCCTAAGGCCGGTGATGATTTAATCATTGTTGCAGATGAAAAGAAAGCCAGAGAAGTGGCTTTATTCCGTCAAGGAAAATTCCGCGAAGTCAAATTTGCTAAACAGCAAGCAGCTAAGTTAGAAAATATTTTTGCTAAAGCTAACGAAGGCGGTATCGTTTCTTTGAATATTTTAATCAAAGCTGATGTCCAGGGTTCTGTTGAAGCGTTGAGTGAATCTTTAGAGAAATTATCAAACGAAGAAATGAAAGTGAAAATCGTGGCTTCTGGGATTGGTGGAATTACAGAGTCCGACGTCAATTTAGCAATTGCTTCAAAAGCAATTATTATAGGCTTCAATGTTCGTGCTGATACTGGGGCACGCAAACTTGTCGAAAATGAAGGCGTAGATTTACGTTATTATAGTGTCATTTATGATGTCTTAGCTGACGTTAAACAAGCGGTTATCGGCATGTTAGCACCTGAGCAGCGAGAGCAAATTATTGGTTTAGCTGAAGTACGCGATGTCTTCCGATCACCTAAACTAGGCGCGATTGCAGGTTGTATGGTTATTAATGGTATCGTCAAACGTAATCGTGCGATTCGTGTTTTACGCGATAATGTTGTGATTTATGAAGGTGAGCTTGAGTCACTGCGTCGTTTTAGAGATGATGTTAATGAAGTCCGCAACGGCATGGAATGTGGCATCGGTGTGAAAAACTACAACGATGTAAAAGTTGGTGATCAAATCGAAGTATTTGAAATAGTCGAAGTGGCTAGAACCGCCTAAATAAATTGGTTATATCATGAAAAGTTTTAATCGCACAGACAGGCTAGGACAATTAATTCACCGCGAATTAGCGCAGATTATTCAATTGAAAATGCGCGATCCGCGGGTGAGTTTCGTCAATGTGAACCAAGTCAAAGTGACTCGTGATTTATCCCTCGCTAGAGTTTATGTGAGTACTTTAGGTGATAAAAGCGAAAATTTAGACATGGCAAAAGTGCTGAACCATGCGGCAGGTTTTTTACGAAGCGAACTGGCTAAAATTATGAAAGTCAGAATAATGCCAGAGTTACGTTTCATATTCGATGATACCGCGTTATATGGCGCACATATTGATAAAATATTGAATGAGTTAGAGGTAACGATAGATCCTGAACAAGCAGACAATGACTGATGCGATATTATTGTTAGATAAACCCGCAGGGATGAGTTCGCAACAAGCAGTCACACGAGTCAAACGCTTATTCAACATTAAAAAAGCCGGTCATACTGGGACCCTAGATCCTTTTGCAACAGGCCTATTACCGATTTGTTTAGGGCAAGCGACAAAATACGCTGATTATTTACTGCAGACAGATAAGCGCTATCTCGTTACCATTCAACTTGGCGCAGTGTCATCAACCGGTGACCCGGATGGAGAAATTATCACTTGCTTGGGTCAACAGTATCCTGAATTAGCAACGATAGAAAATATTTTACCCCGGTTGCAGGGTGAGCAGCAACAGACGGCGCCACAATACAGTGCCTTAAAATTTCAGGGTAAACCACTATACTATTACGCAAGAAAAGGAATAGAAGTCCCCAAAAAAATTCGTACGATTAATATTTATAATTTACAGATACAAGATTACGTCAATGGAATTTTAAAATGTGAGGTTCATTGCAGCAAAGGGACTTACATACGCGCGCTGACTAAATCTTTGGGCGAGTATTTGAATTGTGGGGCTTACACACTAGAATTGCGGCGTTTAGCAGTAGGCAAACTGACGAACATGCGTATGAGACAATTGACAGAATTAGAGCAGTTATCGGCGAATGCGACTGCAGTTGAAAACGTTTTAGTAAAGATTGAAGATAGTTTGGATTTTCCAGAAGTTACTTTAAGCTCTGAGCAGGCATTAGCAGTTCAGCAAGGAAAAATCATTCAATTCACGCATGAATCGCTCGAGCAAACGGTTAAGCTTGTTAATGAACAAAAAGAATTCTTAGGCCTAGGCTTTTGCCAACAAAATTCAATCAAGGCTAAGCGCATGATGGCTAGCTGATAAGTTGACTTATTTTGGGGTCTTATTTCAGCTTTCTTGAGAATTTATTACTTAAGAAAACTGTAGATTGAAGGCTGTGTGAAAATTAATAATATTAACCTACACATAATAGATTTGATTATCAATCAAAGAACGATTGATTCTCGTATCATCTGAACAAACTGTCGCAGATGATGTATTCAATTGATATTGCAATTTTTTTTCAATAAGTAATAATAAGTTCTTCACACCGACTCAGTAAGGGATTAACTATGGATATAAGCGGTTCAGGCGATAATTTTGGAAATGAAGAGCAGCGAGAGAGTAGCGATGAAAACGTGCTGGATTTTGATGAATTATTTCCAAGCAGTTTGAGTGAAGACACATCTCCTAAGAAATCAGAGCCCTTGGAAGATATACCAGATGGGCCTGTAGCCCTTTACCCGGAGTATGGAGATAGTGGTAAGGTATTAACTCCGGATGTAAATGGTTCAAGTATTGATAGCCTGACAGACAGTAGTAAAACTGATGAGCTATCAGAGAGTAGCGGTGAGTACGAGCTCTCTCGAAAAGGTTGGGACTTTGAGAGATATGATGAAAGCTTTTATAATCAAACTACTATTTCAAGAACTAAACAACATGTAACTAGTGTTAAATTCAACGATTCTTCTCGTGTCCCGAATTACTTCCTTAACCAAGAATGGAAAAATATCCCAGATATAGCTGTTTTAACGGGAGTCAATGGTTCAGGAAAATCAACAATTCTTAGGTACTTAGGTTTGAATTTGCTTTCAACTGGACATTATTCTAAAGCTAATAAGCTTTTGTTTATTGGAGCTGACGATGTATTATTTACTAATGATTCCTACAATAATCTTTCGTCAAGCTATTTAGATCAGAAAAGGGTTGCAGTATTGAAAGGGGAAGTACAAAAAGCTTTCAATAGTAAAGATTGTTCAATTTCAAAGCAAGCTAAAACAGTATATGATAAATTAATACGTGCAAATAAATCTAATCCAAAAGATGAAGAAATTGAGGAGTGTATATATAATACGATAAACTATAAAGTTGTTTGTACCAGAGATCCTCTTGTCCACTTAACTTACGTCATGAAAGAATATAATAAACGGGTTAGTAACAATAAAGATCTGATAAGTGGAGTAGAAAATGCAATTAAATTATATAATTATGCTAAAGAACATTCGGATATAAAGAAGGAATATAAAAAAAGTTTAGAAAAATTTTTGACTAAGTTAGCAGAAGACCCTGAGTTCAAAGAGAATCTATTAGAACAATATGCAAAGGAAATGAGTGGAACTTCCCCAAATGCTGTTATCAACCGCATTTTAGCCAATAAAAAATATAATTTTAAATATCGATTGGCATTTGATTCATCTGCAGAGAAAGTTATTTTAAAGAAAAATAATGATGACATTCATGTTAACTTTTTATCTTCAGGCGAACGAATGATTTTATCGATAATGTCATGGCTTTTCTACCAACAAAGGGAACATTTCAATGACAATAATGACTCGGATAATAAAATCAAAATTTTACTAATGGATGAACCTGATAGGCATTTAGATCCTGACTTATGTAAGCTTTTCTTCCAAATTGTGCACCATGAACTATGCATAAATCATGGGGTACAAGTTATCATGTCAACTCACCGCCATGAAACAATTGCTTTTGCACCTGAAGATTCTATTTTTTCGGTGAGAGAAAATCAAGCTAAGCTGGAAATAGCCCCAGTTTCCAAATTAGAAGCTGTTTTCCGCATGACTAAAAATATTAGAGAATTAACTGCATATCACCAAAAGGTTTATACTGAAAGCAGTGATGATGCATTATTTTATGAAGGAATGTATCATAGCATAAAAGAATATTTTGTTAAGGGATGCAATGATCTCAAGGGTTCTTGGTACCCATCTCGTCGCCATCAATTAACTTTTCACAGCGTAAGTGTCGCTGAAGTATCTAATCGCACAACACATGATAAAGGCGGTGGGAGCTGTAAAAAAGTTTTAACGATGATTTCTACGGATAGCACAGCTATTGGTAATCTTAACAAAGAAGGTCACCAAAGCTCATTAGTTAAGACAAGGCGTTGGAATCGTGTATTAAAATTAATTGACAATCCAAACTTGCTAAAAAGTTATGGTATTTTAGATAATGACAATGGTAACACAAAAACAATGCTTAAAAAAGAATCATCAATTCACCCAGAATTATATCAACAAGTGGAGATTATTACTCGCCATAGTCTTGAAAACTATGTGCTTGACCCAATTATTTTTTGTTCTGCTCTATCAATAAAAGAAATAGAGAGCTATTTTGACGACTTAAAAAAACAAAACTGGAGTAAGTTTGAGATTGATTCTCTTAATAAGATCTTGTTAACGCCTGATATCTATCAAACTATTAAAAATTTACTTAATAGCGAATGTATTAATGTGAGTGAGTTACAATCTCAGATCAATTTTTATATGCTTCATTTACTATACTTGGTCGCTCAAAAAGTTATAATCTCAGTTGATAATATTCGTAATAAAACTAAAAAAGACAAAAATGCAAAAAAAATTGTTGAAAAAACTTTAGAAACTATAAAAAAACATGAAAGTATAAATTTTTCTAATAAAGTATGGAATGAAATCAATGAGCTAGTCGAAAAAGAAGTAGTCAACAGTAATAATAGCTATAATGGTGAAAAGGAAAAACAAACCGAGACATATAAAATTTCTAAAAAAATTTTAAATGATATAGAAAGTTATAAAAAAATTGAAGCTAACAAATTAGCTGACACTCTATTTAAAAAAATTCCTAGGCGACCGGTGGCTTTTCACCGCAGTAATGGGGATATAATTTGTTTGGAGTATCCAGTTTATTTTTTTGAACTGAGAGGACATACTATTGCAGATAAAATATTCGGAGATAATACAAGTCGTCAGATTACGGGGGATATTGCTTTAAAAATATATCACGAAGGCGCAGAATTTATTCCTAGCGATTTACTGACAACCTTTAAGAAGCTTGATTTAAAATTACGAAGAAATGCAGCGCAAGCAATAAAGCCTAAAGCACCACATAAACCTTTATCCTTTTTTTATAGTAAACCAGAGCAGAGTTTTGACTCTACAATTATTAGTGATCTAAAATTTATTTCCAAACAATTAAATTCCCAAATTAGTACTGACGAACAAGCTGGGGATTACCAAAAATTCGGCCTGGAAGCCTACCGAGCAGATTGTCAGGTGGGGGATTGTTTTTTTGTTGCAGTCGCTTCTTATCTTCCAGAGAAAAATGTAGAGCAGGTTCGTCGTGATATCGTGGCGTATATACGGAATAACAATTATTTGAGAGAAATTATACAGATTCAGGCAGCAACACTAGATGATCATCATTTGCTTGTCGATAATGAAAATAAACCCTATCGTTCATTTGAAGAGTATTGTAAGTATATGTCTCAATCAGGAACATGGGCCACGGAGATTGAAATATTAGCGGCGCATCTTGTATATAAGCGTCCTATTGTAGTAATTACTCCCGGTAATGCGTTTGATCGTGTATATAACCATTTTAATTTTACCAATGATCCAATATTTTTATACTACCAAAATCAAAATCACTACAAACCACTGGCTGCCAAAGATGCCCAATGTTCACTAAATTCGGATATCGAGAGTATTAATCAGAAAAATACTGAATCAGATGTCCCAACATTAAATGAAGCAAGTCATGAGAAAAAAACATCAGCAAATTCTTTAATACCTAGTCCTCAACCTTCTTCTTTATTGAGTGAAGGCTCTCATGAGAGAGACTCATCAAGGGATGGCTTATTGTGCAGTAGTCTGATTGCTTCTAAGGAAGATCAACGATCTTTTGATCCGGATTTAGATACAAGCGACGAAATGAGTCACGAAACCAGGCTTAATAAATCTAATCTTTATTGTAATTTTCAGGATCATTTATCTGCCAAACAAAATACAGAGTTGAATGCAATAAAAATGACTGCAAAACAAATTAAAAACATGCTTAATTGTGGTGAGACAGATTATTATACTCTTGAGCGAGTAATTAAATCTTTAGAGAATAGAGAGGCGGGTAATTTAAAGAAATTTGAGATCTCAAGGGATGGTGCAGGTGAATATTACAATATGGTTATTAAGACTGTGAATGATGTTCAAAAAGCTCAAAGTGATTCAACTAGTCGTTATACAAAAAGAATGATGTACGGTTAAGAAGGGTTTGATAGAAATCTATTTAATCGGCGGAGGTGAATGTGGATAATCATCGTTCATATGTCTGCTTTCCAAGAGCTTAAAATTCATATATTTAAAGATTTTAGCAATGAGCTTACTTGAATAATGATGGTTTAGAGTAATATGCAAATAGAATTAACCAATGGATTTTGGATCAGGTCAATGCTTGATGATGACATCCCCATTGTGCATGGTATTGAATGTGAAGCTTCATTAATTCCATGGTCACTAAAAATTTTTTACGATTGTATGCGAGTGGGCTATGAGTGCTTGTTGTTATGTGGACCCGATAGCCAAATTATGGGTTTCAGTGTGCTTGATTTGAGACTTCGAGAAACACATTTATACAATTTTGTGATTGATTCGAATTATCAAGGCCAAGGGTTAGGTGATCGATTTTTAAAAGCACTACTGAAGCATATTCAATCGACCCATTCAACTGAGGTGCAATTAGAAGTAAGAGTGTCTAACATACCTGCAATTAGGCTTTATGAAAAAAATGGTTTTGTGAACGTGGGATACAGAAAAAATTACTACTCAAGCGCTCCTCCTGAAGATGCACTGTTATATACGCTGAAATTTTAGTGATATTAGAGCAGTTGGCAAATGTCGATAAAATGTTATAATTCATTTTAGCATATCTTATTTATAGCAATATGGTTAATATAACGCCAAGGCAAACTTTTGCAATTATTTCTCATCCCGACGCTGGGAAAACTACTTTAACAGAAAAATTACTTCTATTTGGTGGGGCTATTCAACTTGCTGGAACCATCAAAGGCCGTAAAGCGGGTCGTCATGCAACCTCTGATTGGATGGCGTTAGAGCAGCAGCGGGGGATCTCTGTTACGACTTCAGTGATGCAATTTCCGTATCAAGATAGCATCATTAACCTCTTAGATACTCCTGGACATGCTGATTTTTCTGAGGATACTTATCGTACACTGACAGCTGTTGATTCGGCATTGATGGTCATCGACGCGGTTAAAGGTGTTGAAGATCGTACCATTAAATTGCTTGAGATTTGCCGCTTGCGTAACATGCCTATTATGACGTTTATCAATAAACTCGATCGAGATTCACGTGAGCCTTTAGAATTGATCGATGAAATCGAATCTGTGTTAAACATTCAATGTGCACCCATCACCTGGCCGATCGGTATGGGGAAAAGCTTTGCAGGGGTGTACCATTTAATCGATGATGAAATATGTCTTTATCAACCCGGTAAAGGGCATACCACTCAAGATGTAGCAAAAATTGCAGGTTTAAATAGTGATGCAGCAAAAGCGGCATTAAAATCTCACGATGAACAATTTAATGAAACCCTAGAGCTTGTTCAAGGTGCCAGTCTGCCATTTTCCCAATCAAGTTACTTAACGGGTCAACAAACGCCAGTTTTCTTTGGGTCTGCAATCAACAATTTTGGAATTAAAGAATTGCTGGATATGTTTGTCAAAATTGCGCCAAAGCCTCAACCCCAACCCACCACGACACGCATGGTTGAACCAGAAGAAGAAAAATTTTCTGGATTCGTTTTTAAAATTCAAGCCAATATGGATCCCCAGCACCATGATCGAATCGCATTTGTCAGAGTTTGCTCGGGTCATTACTATAATGGTATCAAAACACGGCATTGCCGTTTAGGACGTGATACTGCGATTCGCAATGCCTTGACCTTTATGGCGGGTGCGAGAGAACATGTTGATGAAGCATGGCCCGGTGATATCATTGGGGTGCATAGTCACGGTAGTTTACAAATTGGTGATACTTTCACGCAGGGCGAAGCGCTTCAATTTACTGGCATCCCTTACTTTGCCCCAGAATTATTTCGTTTGGTTCGCTTACGTGATCCACTGAAGTTGAAAGCGCTACAAAAAGGACTGCAGCAACTTTCAGAAGAAGGCGCTGTACAGTTATTTAAACCACTGACTAATAATGACTTAATCTTAGGTGCCGTAGGAATATTGCAATTCGATGTGGTCGCACATCGACTGCAGCATGAGTATAAGGTTGAATGTAGCTATGATAATACCACAATTGCAACCGCACGATGGATCCGATGCCAGGATAATGCGGTGCTTAAACGATTTAAAGATAAAAATATGATCAATCTGGCTCTTGATGGTAGTGACCAATTGATCTACTTAGCTCCAAGCAATGTAAACTTACAGTTGACCATGGAACGTAATCCTGAGGTTGAATTTTGTTCAACTCGTGAGCATGCTGTCGAAGGTTAAATGTGTTTCAAAAGTTTTCTTAAGCGGTAATTTTAGAAACGCCATATCATCTTAAAAGAAGGGTGCTTTTTAAGCGAAACGAGGCATTCATTATTAAAAATTTTAATAAAAAGTCTGTGTTGCCTATATTTTAAATGTGCTATACTTCCCAGTGTTATTAAAACATTAGGAATATGCTCATGACCGCTGAATTTCTTTCGCGATTGCAATTTGCCTTTACTATAAGCTTCCATATTTTATTTCCTGCATTTAGCATCGGATTGATTACATTTATCTCAATCATTGAGGGTATTTATCTAAAGACAAAAAATATTCGTTTTTTAAACATGGCAAAATTTTGGACAAAAATACTGGCGCTAACCTTTGGTATGGGTATTGTTTCGGGCATAGTCATGGAATTTCAATTGGGTACCAATTGGGCTGGATTTGCTAATGTCGTGGGAAGTGTTTTAGGTTCTTTATTTACCTATGAAGTTTTAACTGCATTTTTTATCGAAGCGGGCTTTTTAGGGGTGATGTTTTTCGGCTGGAATAAAGTTGGACCAAAGCTTCATTATACAGCGACTTTGCTGGTTTGGCTTGGTGTCAGCATTTCTGCGTTTTGGATTTTATCTGCAAATTCTTGGATGCAAAACCCCACGGGTGCGCGTCTTGAAATGGGGCGATTTGTCACGGATAGTTGGGCGGAAGTCATCTTCAACCCCATTCTTATTCCTAGGTTTTTACATATGCTATTAGCTGCTTACATATCAACATTTTTTGTTGTTGCAGGTATTAGTGCATATTATTTACTAAGTAATCGACACATACAATTCGCTAAAACTTGTTTTTCGATTGCTATGTTGATGTTGTTAATCATGGTGCCGATGCAATGGTTAGTTGGCGACAAAGTGGGTCTTAATGTGCACGAATATCAACCTTTAAAAACGGCCGCAATGGAAGGTGTTTGGGAAACCCAAGAAGGTGCCCCTTTGCTGTTATTTGCAATTCCAGTGCAGTCTGAAGCCAAAAATTATTATGAAGTTAAAATTCCTCATCTTGCTTCTTTACTCAATACCCACCAGTGGAATGGTAAACTGGTCGGATTGAAAACAGTACAACCTGAAGACAGACCTTATGTATTTATTGTCTTTTGGAGTTTTCGTATCATGGTTGGCTTAGGATTACTCATGGGGTTAATTGTGCTTACTGGGTTATGGCTACGTTTAACTAAACGCCTCCATACTGCGCGATGGTTTTTAAAAGTCTGTGTTGCTATAACACCTATCGGCTTCATTTCTATTATGACCGGATGGTTTACTGCTGAAGTCGGGCGCCAACCTTGGATTGTGTATAATCTTTTACGCACGGCTGACGCGGGTTCACCGATCACTGTCTGGCATGTGTTGGCTTCATTCATTTTGTTGATCATAGTTTATGGTGTTATATTTGGATATTTCTACTTCAAATATCTTTTCAAAACTATAGCGGCTGGGCCATCAGCCGAAGATGAACCTGATCCTACGGATGTTGCGTTCCCATTTATGGCTCAAGAAGATTTAGTTCCTGACATCGACTCATCAAATAAACAATAAGAGGAAGAATTCATGGAAAATTATTTAGCGTTTACTTGGTTATTATTGATTGGCTTCTTTGTCATTATGTATGTCATTTCTGATGGTTTAGATTTAGGAACCGGGATCTTATTTCCATTTGTCAAAAGCCAACATGACCGCGATTTAATGATTAGTAGTATTTTACCAGTTTGGGATGGTAACCAAACTTGGTTAGTATTAGGAGGAGCCTCACTATATGGCGCTTTTCCTCTAGCTTTTTCAGCGTTACTTCCAGTGCTTTATGTGCCTTTGTTCTTTATGCTTCTTGCACTATTATTTCGTGGAATTACTTTTGAGTTCCGCTTAAAAGCAAAAACTTCAATTAAAAGATGGGATCGATTATTTTTTTTAGGATCAGTACTTGCGGCTTTTGTGCAAGGTATTGTGCTCGGAACTTTTGTGCAAGGTTTTAAGGTTCAAAATGGCATTCTTGTCTTTGGTTATTTATCATGGTTTACTCCTTTCAGTTTTATCACGGGTTTAGGCGTTGTTGCTGGTTATGGCTTGCTTGGTGCTGGTTGGTTAATTATGAAAACTGAAGGCCAATTGCAACAACAGCTCTATCGTATTGCAAAAATCTTATTACTATTAGTGGTTATTTTCTTAGTTCTAGTCAGCCTCTGGACCCCTTTGGTTGATGAAAAAACTAAAATGTTCTGGTTTAATCCTGATTACTTTATTAAACTTGCGGTCTTACCAATGATCACAGGCGTTTTGTTGGCGTCTCTATGGTACATGTTGCATAAGCAGCAAGAACGATTTCCTTTCTGGTTAACTACTGGGGTTTTCCTATGTGCGTATGCAGGCTTTTTAATCAATAGTTGGCCTTATCTGATCCCGCATGAGATTACTTATTGGCAAGCAGCTGCTCCGCGCAACACATTACAATTTATGCTAGTAGGTGTGCTGATTATGTTGCCAATTCTGCTATATTATACGTTCAGTGCGTATTACATTTTTCGTGGTAAGGTCAAAGAGGTTATCAAGTATTAGCCAACTCAGGGAGTTTAATTAAGGTTAATTCGATTGTTAATAGAAACTTTTGATTTAACGCTAGTTAATTTACTGCTGGTGTGCCGCAAATATTAAAAACATGATTAACCTATTTGTTTAAACTCATTCCTTGTTTTTATAATTAACATAAAGTCACAAAGCTTTTTTGGGCCGCTTCTGACAAGTAAATTTCCAGAAAAAAGTTTTTTAGGTCACGCTTTTTATTCTTGAAAAAGTTCAAATACACATCAACAGAGTTTTTTAGTTCTGTTTTCAATTCATGTCGGGTTATCCCTTGAAAAGTAATACCGTCACTTGTATTAACAACTTCGCCGTTAAAAATTTCAGCTTACTCGTCAAACTCAATGTGAGCAATCAAGCCTTTATAGGTCAGCATGATTTTGCTCCTACGCATATTAAATATCGTCGTACAGATTTTACGGTGCCTTTTTTCTGTTCCTTTTTCTGGATGAAGTTGATCAAATACAGTGATAGTAACGTTCATTTCAGTCACTACCCCGAACCTACTTCTTCTTAAATATTCGCTTCTAACCTCTCAAACAAAGCTTCGATGTCGCGCCGAGTAATGCTAGATTGCACGGGGTCTTAAAAAATTCGATTAAGTGTACGCTGGTGTTTTTTATTCATATTTAAATGATATCATGTTAAGGCGAATGTTTGCAGACAATGGCTTCATATTGTTTCAGTTCATTTTTAAAAAAAATCGTGAATTACAACTTTAACAAAATCAATCGGTTAGAATTTTTTTTATATTTTTTATTTTTATCTTAGCTTAATTTTACATTAAAAGTAAGCACTCGAGATCCCTAGCAGGTTTATTCTGGCTGATTTCCATAAACTTAAAAAACTTTTTGAGCAGCTGTTTTCTGAAGTAAATGTTTTTTAAAGTTAATATACCAATCATCGGGGAGTTGATAATCATCCACGATTTCAGTGTCATTAAGCTAACAAAGCAAATATGCTACTGTCTATTAATGATAGCGATGTTTTCTTTGATAGTGCAATTGTTATTCGCCTTCACCAAAGCGGTCAGCAACAAGCTGTGTGATTGCATCGATAGCCTCATTAGCGTTGTCGCCAGTTACAATGACTTCAATTTCAGTGCCTTGAGAGGCTGCCAACATCATGACACCCATAATGCTTTTACCATTCACTTGCTTGGTCCCACGTGAGACTTCAATTTTACAATTGAAGCGGTTAGCAACGTTAACAAATTTTGCTGAAGCACGGGCATGTAATCCCAGCTTGTTAATAATGGTCAGTTTTTTTGATAGTGTTTGAGTCATCTTTACTCATCTAGTTGGTTTTCACATAGTTTTCGATATTCACGAGTACAGCTGACAACTCCGTCACGCCCGCCTTGTATGGCTTTGTGGACGAGTTTATGTAAAGGTAGATGAGCATAGTTTAATACTTTAACCAACATCGGGAGATTAAGTCCTGATACCACGTGAATATGCTTGTATTCTCTCAGTGCTAAAGCAATATTACAAGGTGTAGAGCCATACATATCGGTTAAAATTAAAATGCCCTCTCGACTATAAGTTTCGGCCACAATCAGTTTTAATTTTTCAATCACATCTTTTGGGTCACTCTTATATTGCACTGCAACAACAGTGGTCGTGAGAGGAAGCTGACCAAACGTACGTTTGGCTGTTTTTAATAATGCAGCCCCAATATTTTCATGGGTAATCAGCAAGATTTTTATTTTCATACAATTAACTCCCTATGGCGTAACTGAATGGGTAATTGTTGGTTTTCTAAGCGTTGTTTTATTTTTTCGGCGATAAATACTGAACGATGCTGACCACCTGTACAGCCAATCGATATGGTCATATAACTTCGATTGCTTGCAATGAAGGATGGTATCCACTGCTCTAAAAAACTAGTTAATTGTTGAATAAATAATTCGGTTTCAGGCTTTTGCAAAATAAAATTTTGCACTGCGCTATCCATCCCAGTGAATGGGCGTAACTCTGGCTGCCAATATGGGTTAGGTAGAAAACGCACATCAAAAACAAAATCACTATCTCTTGGCACACCGAATTTATAGCCAAAAGATTGCAATAATAATGAGAGTTCGCCTTTGTGCTCAGCAATCCGTTGGCTGACAATGTCACGTAACTGGTGCATCGATAGTGAGCTTGTATCGAGACACAGGTCAGCTAAGTCAGTCACTGGCTCTAGCAATTTTTTTTCAGCTCGCAATGCCTCTTTCAGTGAAATGTTGGTATTGGTTAGCGGGTGCTTGCGACGAGTTTCGCTAAATCGTTTGAGCAAGACAGCGTCTTCAGCATCAAGATAAATGATTTGGCATTGATGACCTTGTTGTTTAATCTGACTAATCAATTCATTAAACTGGTCTAAACTTGTAGGTAAATTGCGTGCATCTAAGCCAATCGCAATTTTTTGAGCATTGAACTTAATATGCTCAATCAGGTTAGGTAATAAGCTGACGGGCAGGTTATCAATACAGTAAAAACCTAAATCTTCTAATACATGCAAACAAATGGTTTTGCCGGAACCAGAGCGACCACTAATGATCGATATTTTCATTATTTATCTCCATCATTTTATTTTGGCGGTTGATAAATTCTTGACTTGCATTGTAGCCAGTGTTTTTTAAAACTTGGTTACGCACCGCGCCTTCCACAAGAACAGATAAATTGCGACCTGGTGCAACAGGTAGAGTAACTTCTGGAACTTCTAAATCAAGTATTGTTCGAGTACGATACATGCCATACAAACGGTCGATTTGTTGTAATTCACGATCGCCTAAAGTGACTAGTTTTACAACTAATTGTAGTCGTTTGCTTTCTTTGATGGCGGTATCACCGAACATCACCCGAATATTTAATATTCCTAATCCCCTAACTTCTAGAAAATCTTGCAATAATTCTGGGCAATTGCCGATAAGGGTTTCATTGTTTGCTAAGCTAAAAACAACAGCGTCATCTGCAACTAAGCGATGTCCTCGGTTAATTAATCCTAAAGCAATTTCACTTTTGCCTATGCCACTAGCACCAACGAGTAGAACGCCTACCCCGAGGACGTCGAGAAACACACCATGCATGGTTAATGATTTAAGTTCTTTATCTTCCATCATAATTCGTTATAAAGTCGAAAATATCATTTTCAGTGGGTGCTTGTCGTATCCTACTACAAAAATCGCTTTTACTAAAATGTTCAGCGATATCAGCAAGTAAAGTCAAATGTGTTTTAGCTTCATTCTCAGGCACTAGAATCAATACAATAATATCCACAGTTTCACTGTTCGAGCCATCGTAATCTATTCCATTGTTTAGCCGGAAAATTCCCGCAATACATTGGTCAATGCTTTGTGAACGGCAATGTGGAACTGCAATACCATGCCCTAAAGCGGTGCTTCCTAGGCGTTCTCTAGCCATCAGAGCGCTAAATAATTCAGCTTGATTAAAGCCAGGGTAAAATTCAGCAACATGAGCACTAATCTTCTCTAGGGCCCGTTTTTTACTTTCGAATTGTAGGTCAATTTGCACTAAATTTTTGTTTAGCGCGTCAAGCAATCGCATATATTTGCTTTATTCTCTATGATCGGACATTTTCTCTTTATAGCGCTTTAATTGCCGATCGAGTTTATCCACTAAGCTATCTATAGCTTGATAAAGATCTTCTGAGCTAGCATCGGCGTGAAATTGATTGCCTTTAACATGCACGGTTCCCTTGACTGTTTGTTTCAACTTCTCTAGAGCATAATGCACATCGATACTAATGATTTTATCGCAGTGGTTTTCTAACCGTTGGAGTTTGTTTTCTGTCATTGTTTTAATTGCGTCAGTCACTTCAAAGCTATGGCCAATAATGTTTATTTTCATATCAATACTCCTTAGTGTATATACTAGAATAACATAACATAAATTTTATATTATTTAAATTCATTTTTTTCAAACTGTGCGGCGCGCTTACGCATGCTTGATGCTGCAATTCCCATCGCCTCACGATACTTAGTAATAGTACGTCTAGCAATATTGATGCCTTGTTGGGTGCTAAGAATTTGAGCGATTTTATTGTCGCTTAAAGGTTTGATTTTAGGCTCGTTAGTGATGATCTTTTTGATAAGGGCACGAATTGCAGTTGATGAACATTCTTGTCCATTCGATTTGCTTAAATGACTTGAAAAAAAATATTTTAATTCATAAATACCCATAGGTGTTTGAATATATTTTTGATTGGTAATTCTGGAGATTGTCGATTCATGTAAGCCAGTTTTTTCAGCGATATCTTGTAAAATTAATGGTTTCATTGCAACATCGCCATATTCTAAGAAATCCTGTTGCTTATTAATAATGCATGTCGCGACACGTAGTAACGTATCATTGCGGCTTTCTAAGCTTTTGACTAACCAGCGGGCTTCCTGCAGTTGTTGTTTTAATTCATTCATCAATGTTGAATTTTTTTGATCAGATAAAATCTTTGCGTAAAACTTATTAACTTGAATAGCCGGAGTGACACCGCCATTTAATTCAATCATCCATTTGCCGTTAAGCTTGCATACAATAACATCCGGAATGACATAAGTCGGTCTGATATCACTGATTCGGCTGCTTGGTCTAGGGCTAAGAGATTTAATGAGAGTGATGGCTTGATATAAATCTTTCTCAGAGTGCTGGGTCAGAGATTGTAGGCGTTTGATATCTTGAGTAGCAACGATATCTAACTCGTGAGTCACCAATTGTTTTGCGGTCGCTAAATATGCTGTATTTTCGGGCAATTGCTCTAATTGCAGTAATAAATATTCTTGTAAATTGCGCGAGCCTAAACCAATTGGGTCGAGATGCTGGATGCGATTGAGAACAGCTACAATTTCATCGATTTGAACTTCAGGCAATTGTGGTGCTAGTAATGCTTGCACTTCTTCGATAGAATCGCTGAAATAACCATCATCATCAATCATATCGATTAACGCTTCTGCAATGAATTGATCACTGTTCGTAAAAGAGATCAGCGCTAATTGGGAGCTCAAGTGTGATTTGAGAGATTGTTCTTGAGTGTCTTTTAATTCTAATGAAAGATCGTCGAAATTTTCTTTGTATTGCTTATTACGTATATTTGACCAGTGTTGAGTATTGAAATTATCCTCATAATTTGATTCAGAATCTGAAACCGTGTGGGTTTGATTCAAGTCGTCCACTACAGAGTTTTCAGCTGAAGTTTGAAATTTAAATTCACTATCGGCATCAGCTTCTTCAGTAAGCTCTAGCATTGGATTATTTTCTAAACCTTCATGAATTTCTTTAGCGAGATCTTGCGCTGAAAGTTGTAATAAACGAATCGCCTGCTGCAACTGAGGGGTCAGTGTCAGCTGTTGGCTTAATTTGGTTTCTAAAACTTGTTTCATACCATTAATCTTAACTCATCAATCCCTGATTGGGTAGTTTTCTGATTAAAAATAGCTTAATCATTCTCTTAGCACGTCTAATGCAGCAAAACATTGAGCAATATAAAGCATTCTGCGTGAACTGTCTATGCCCACACCATCTATTTTTGCTGCTTAGACGAATCTACCTTACAACCGTTATTGCGATCCAGGGCGATGAATGACACTGCTGGCACTATCGACTTTTTGATTTACCCTTTCTTCTGTTTGGTTCAACACTTTGCCGGCAGTATTTTGTGCCATACTCAGTACTTTATCAGAAGTCACTTCCATAATTTCTTTTTTGGAAAGATTCGTTCCATATTGTCTGAGTAATGATAGGCCGGTTAAAAGTCCAACCCCAGCACCCGCGGTCGCTCCGACACTAAAGCCACCCCAAAAAGTAGCTGGCGCAAGTGGGCCAGTGATTAGAGAGGTCAGTCCCCCGGCAGTGCCACCCACAGCGGCAAAACCGATGGTAGGAATGGCCACAATAGCAATTGCTTTGAGGCTTCTCACAATCGCTTGCGCAATAGGCCCACGGCTTTTGGGAATGGCTTGCTCAATAACTTCAGCGCGCTCTATAGGTTGAGTGGTGGGGTCATTAATCACATTGATGAGATTGTTAACACTTCCATTCAGCCGGGTATAGGTGTCAATTTGATTTAAATAGGATGCATCAATTGCACTTGCACGGGTGATATTTCCTTGACTAATATCGACATAAATTTCATTCAATAGTAGGCGTTTATAGCCATCAATGACTGCTTGAAAGCGTTGGTTATCTTCCGAGTTCAAACCATAAGTTTGCAAATTAAGCTGGGCTTTTGCAGCAGCATTGTTAACGATTTCAGTGATATCTAAATCATCAAAGATAACCGTGTTCTGGTTAAAGTCAAAATTGATAATCGAAGCTGCTTCAAGCTCAGACTGTTTTTTGTTGGTAATCAAAATAATCGTATTATTTTTTTCATCTTCATTTATAGGCATATTATGTTTCCTTTTCTTATTTTTTTTATTTGGAAACTAGATTATAAATTAATTTGCTTAATAGAATATTAATGGGTTGAATTAAAAATTTAAAAACTAAACAAAAATTCTATCAAACATTCGGTATATTGATCATTTTTTGTAGTACTATTCTCTGATAAAAATAATTTCTTAGAAATAAATAATTTTTATTTTTTTAGAGTAAATAATTTAATTTTTTTTGATTAAAGTGATTGTTTTTTAAAAAAGCTTTGATATACTGAAAAAGGTCGCATATGAATTACATATGCAATAGAACATAAACTATTGTGAGCGGGCCAGAGAAGTTCCAAACAACTTACACTGGCCCTAACCAATGCCAATCGGAGTTTGACAATGGATTTTTCTATAATAACGGTTTTCAGCGAAACCTTCAAGTTTCCAAACAAGCATTTCGATTTTTTACTGTGGAATTTGTTTTTAGACGTTTGGATATATATTTCATCCGTTTTTTGATTAATTTTAACACAAGGATTGAGGATGCAGAGGAAAACGATAAGTATTGCTGATAACGCGCTTAATTTTAAGCGAATATTAATTGCTGGCGTTCAAAAAATATTTATTTTTTGCTAATTGCAAGCGTTTATAATAATCGTAACGAGGGGGATAAAATGGCGCTAGATACAAATTCGATCACTCAGCAAGCCATCATAAATGCAGCTATGGAGGGTTTTCTTACATATGGTTACCATGGGTTCACAATGGAAGCCTGTGCCGAGAAAGTCGGCATCAAAAAAGGTAGCCTTTACTATCATATCGATAATAAAATCGATTTGGCGATGCGCGTTTTAGAGGCTTTGACCAAGCGTTCTGTGACAGTGATTTGCGAGGAGCAACATCGCTTTTTAATTCCAGATGGCGCTAGTTTAGCGATATTACCGGCGCGACTTTGGGAATCAGGGGAGCCTGAGCTACAGCAACAAATTCAAGCGTACTATGAAGATTGGCAGTTTAATTTTTTAGGGGTCGATGGTTACTTTTCGACAACTAACGGTTCAGTCAATCTCGGCAGCGAGTTCTATGCTTGGGTAGGTTATTGGCTGATGCAATTACTAGGGACAACCTGTGAAAGTTTATTCAAGATGAAAGCGAAGTCAGGGTCTGATGCTTCGCTAGATGATAAATAATTGGGCTGGTGTTGCTATTCAAAAGAAGGGATTCGCTTCCAGTGAATTTTCTAGCGTATAGCCCACCAGTTCGCTCAGTTTATATAAAGGTTCGGCTAAAGAAAATGGTCAATCGCTGAAACAAACGGTCGTTTTCTCTGATATTGCCCCTCTCTTTAACGTCAACAGACGGTTTTTACCCCTAAAATACGAGGAATTAGACAGTCAATTGTCAAAATTTTGAAGATTAATAAAGTGGCTCATTTAAAGCTCGAATTCGTCGCCTAAATAAACCTTACGAACTTCTTGATTCGCGAGTATTTGATCAGGCGTTCCTTCGCAGATGATTTGACCATTATTAACAATATAAGCGCGTTCGCAGATATCTAAAGTTTCACGGACATTATGATCGGTGATCAACACGCCAATTTTTCTAGCTTTCAAATGATTAATGATATTTTTAATATCGATGACTGAGATAGGATCCACCCCTGCAAAAGGTTCGTCTAAGAGAATAAAATTAGGCTCAGTGGCAAGCGCTCTGGCAATTTCTACGCGACGCCTTTCACCCCCTGAGAGACTAATACCCATAGTTTTACGGATATGCCTGATGTGAAATTCATCTAATAATTCATTTAACTTTTGTTGTTTGTCGTGCGCGCTTAAATCTTGACGAAGCTCTAAAATAGCCATGATATTATCAGTGACGTTCAATTTACGAAATACCGATGCTTCCTGGGGTAAATACCCAATACCCAAACGAGCCCTTGCGTGCATGGGTAACAACGTTATTTTTTTATCATTTAAGTAAATATGCCCATCTTTACAAGAAACTAAACCCACAATCATATAAAATATCGTGGTTTTCCCAGCACCATTGGGGCCTAATAAACCGACAACTTCGCCACTTTTTAAGTGCATCGATACATCATTTACAACAGTTTTTTTACGATAATGTTTTGATAAGTTATTTGCAGTTAAAGTTGCTATCATAGGTTTCTCATTTATTTCACGGGTTGATCAGGATGAATCACAATAGTTGTGCGGGTTTTCTCACCATTTGCACTCGTTTTTGCAAGTGCACGCATTTTTTGCTTTTCTATATCATATTCAATATGCTCGCCTTGAATAGAATTATCACCCTGTATGACTTGGGCTTGGTTTTCTAAAATGACATAGTGTTTTTGAGGAAAAAATTTGATAACTTTAGCAATGGCAATCAATTTTGGCTTGTCAGGCTCAGGTCGTGCTTCATAATAAGCTAAATGGTTATCATCCCCATAGATAATGATTTCCTCTAACGCATTGGTTTTATTTTGTTTAGTTACCACTTGGTTGCCATGAACATGAGTGTCACCTTGATCGATTTTAACATTGTGAATATATTTAGAAGTCCCATTTGGGCGGTCAAATTCAGCGCTTTCCGCTGTGATTTTCAAAGGTTTTTTACTATCAACATCGTTAAGCATCGCGATAGCAAACTCATAATAACAACAGATGATGGCGGTCAAAACCTTAAGAATTAGGCTGTAGCGCATGAACCCCCCTAACATTTTTAAGTAAAGTAATATATTGTGTGCTGAGTAAAACATGCAAGCCATCAGCTTCTAACGTACTTTCTGGTGTGTATACCGTGACATGCTCATCGGTATTTGCTTGATCGGTTTTTTGATTGACAGTAATATTGTCAGTTTCTATCACCACGTCTGCTTGCCTAGCCATCACCTGGCCTTGAAGTCGAATTTCTTCGATTCCGCGGTACGCTTCGCCAGTATCCGCAGTAATTTTCCACAACTCTTGCTTATCATTTTGTGATATAGTGATTACTGGCTGATTAAAGAATGAGTAATTCCCTTGTTGGTAGTGGGTTAGCTGCTTTGCTTGAATAACATATTTCATGGCGCCATGCTGATTAGTTGCCAACAAGTGAATATTCGTCGCTTTGATATCAGGGGCAAACCTAGATGTTTCGTCAGGATTTTTGTGATTATTGGCCATCTGCAAAAGATAAATCGATACAAACGCTAAACTAAGCAAAAAAAATACCCAGACGATGTAATGGCGATGCCAAATCATTCGTTATTATTCCACATCTAAATATTGTGCTAACACACTTTGCCATTTATTTTGTGCTTGTAATATCATTTCCGCGATTTCACGAACTGCGCCATTTCCCCCATGCTTGTCAGTTTGCCAACAGGCATGGTATTTTACTTCTCGTACAGCATTCGGAACAGTGATTCCTAATTTAGATTGCATCATTAATGGCAAGTCGGGTAAATCATCCCCCACATAACACACTTGTTCAGGCGTTAACTGTAACTTAGCCAATAGCTCTTGATAAGCCGGGCGTTTATTAATATATCCTTTGTAAACATGTTTAATGTGCAAATCTTGCATGCGTTGGTCAATCATGTCAGATTGATGAGTGGTTATAATACCTATTTCAATGCCTCCCGCTTGAAGACACTTGATACCTATTCCATCGTGGACATGAAATGATTTCATCCCGTAGCCAGTGTCAGAATAAAATAATCGACCATCTGTTAAAATGCCATCTACATCGAAAATAATGAGACGAATTGCGCGAGCTTTTGTGTATACAGTTTCTTTTGTCAATTTAAAATACCCCATAACGTAATAAATTTTGCATATTGAATGCGCCAATTGGACGTTGCTCTTGGTCTACAACCGCAAACCCATTCACTTTGTACTTTTGCATCATTTCAAGTGCTTCAGCGGCAAGTATATCCGCATGAACTGTTTTACAGTTTGGCTCCATCACTTGTGCGATTTTAGTAGTGTTGAAATTGATATTTTTAGCGATTGTTCGACGTAAATCACCATCTGTATAGATCCCAACAATGCGCTGATGGTCATCAGTAATAATGACCATTCCTAAATTTTTGCTGGTCATCTCAAGCAACGCTTCGGCTAATAAAGCAGATGAATGAACCAGTGGAATAGCTTCTCCAGTACACATCACATCACTCACATAGAGTAATAGCCGCTTACCTAGAGTCCCACCAGGATGAGACAACGCGAAATCCTGCTCAGTAAATCCCCGGACTTCGAGCAATGCAATCGCAAGTGCGTCCCCCATCGCTAAAGCTGCGGTGGTGCTCGCTGTAGGTGCTAGCCCTAAAGGACAAGCTTCTTTAGTGATGCTAACATTCAAATGCACGTTTGATATTCGCGCAAGGGTAGACTGTGGTGCACCTGTCATGCTAATCAAAGGCACACTCAAGCGTTTAATGATCGGTAGTATTGCTAGAATTTCTTCAGTTTCACCCGAATTAGAAATCATTAGCACGACATCTTTATGAGTAATCATTCCTAAGTCACCATGACTTGCTTCACCTGGGTGAACAAAAAATGCGGGTGAGCCAGTGCTTGCAAAAGTGGCGGCGATTTTACCACCAATATGACCTGATTTGCCCATCCCAATGACAATAATTCGTCCGGAACATTGTAGCAACAATTCACATGCATGGCTAAAGTTTTGATCAATTCTGTTTATCAGAGCTTCTACAGCTGCGGCTTCAGTGCTAATCACGGCTTTGCCTAACTGGCAAAACCTTTGGGCTTGAGATAGCGAAGTGGCTGTGTCTTTTTTTTCCAAGGTTGAATTCATAATCTCTGTTGGTTAAAACTAATACTCTATTTTACTCAAAAACCTTAATGTTAGCGAGCCCTTTTATTATTTTGCAGGATTAGCTTGACATTTACCCCACTACAGCTAATGCTTAATAACATTAGGAACGAATATAAATGGTCAAAGCAAGGTTGTTTGGGGTTGAGTGGGCGACCACGACTATAGCAACATTGTTACTATGTTAATAGCATGTTAAAAGAAGAAAAACCGCTGGTCGAAATCAAAGATCTAAGCTTCAAGCGTGGTCAACGAGTCATTTTTGATAATGTTAACCTCAGAATCCCTCATGGTAAAGTGACTGCCATCATGGGTCCTAGTGGGTGTGGCAAGACAACATTATTGCGTTTGATTGGTGGGCAACTAAAACCTGATAGTGGTTTAGTGACCGTCTTTGGTCAGCCAGTTTCACAATTAACGAATAAAAAATTATATCAATTACGCCGTCAAATGGGGCTATTATTTCAAGCAAATGCATTATTTACCAACTTAACTGTTTTTGAGAATATCGCATTTCCATTACGTGAACACACTAATCTTCCTGAGCTATTGATTCGCGATTTGGTTTATATGAAGTTAGAAGCGGTAGGGTTACGAGGAACTGCAAAACTGATGCCAGCTGAATTATCTGGTGGAATGACAAGACGAGTCGCTCTTGCCCGATCAATAGCTTTAGATCCATCATTATTAATGTATGATGAACCTTTTACCGGACAAGACCCGATTTCCATGGCAGTGCTGGTAAAATTAATCAAAGATCTAAATCAGGCATTGGGGTTAACCAGTATTATTGTCTCCCACGATGTTTTAGAGACTGCAAGTATTGCAGATTATATTTATTTATTAGCGAACGGTAGGGTGATCGGCCATGGTGAGCCTAACCAATTACAACAAAATGATGATCCTTTGATC
>Ga0100402_1001343_pt1 | contig 28412 bp, 15 predicted proteins | sample CryGeyme20150102_FD_80419 | JGI IMG/M metagenome (GOLD analysis project Ga0100402, IMG submission 80419) | Groundwater microbial communities from Crystal Geyser aquifers in Utah, USA - Crystal Geyser metaG 2015-0102 | ecosystem: Environmental > Aquatic > Deep subsurface > Groundwater | place...
CTCCTGCCTCATAAATTACATTTAGCAGACTTTTAATACCCATCTCCTGCAGTCTGTAGCAGTGTGTTTATGCATTTGTGCTTTTCAGCCCACTCAGTGCTTTTCAAGTACTAAGTTAAGATTACAGAGACACCCAAGAATGGTGCTGTGGAGGAATGGCACATCTATAACTTTAGCGGAGATGCTCACCCGATGCACGTTCACTTGGTAAATTTTGAGGTTATTGGTCGAAATTGGATCGACGAAAATCACATAGTTGTCGAAGAAAGGGACCAGTTGCAGCATAGTGGAAACTTTGGCAAAGGCTTTAAAATTAGTTTTCCCGAAGGCTCATACGTCGAATCGACAGTTGGCGAAGAAGTCGATCCGGAATCGCTGCGCCCGTACGCCGAATCTGGATTTCGCAAAGACATTGTGACTGCTCTACCTGGGCAGATCACAAAAATTGTTGCCAAGTTTGATAAACCTGGACGTTACGTCTGGCATTGTGTACGTGCGGTGAGATTGGTGGGCATGTTTTCTTTTTCTGCTCGCTCACTTTGATTTTCTTCTGCCCCCACAACAGCACATTCTTTCGCACGAGGACGTAAGTATTACCACTGTGAAAGGCTTAGCAGAAATTGAAAATTCCTTCTGTATTATCCGCTAATGCATGTTTTCAACATTTTTCAATTTTGCAGCATGAAATGATGCGGGTATTTCAGGTTTTGCCGGATGGGTGCGAAGACTTGGCGGATTGCGAGAACGCCTAAATTACGAAGAGTATTTGATTAGCCAGCAAATATTTGGGATTGTCCGCGGGCAGGATGCATTATGCAACTTCCATTGCATGTATAGTATACTTCTATGCACGTCTTTCATTAAAGGCTCAATCGTTTTAGGTTCGTTGGGCCTTCTACTAGCCTTAGTGTTTAAGTTACTTTAGTTACTTAATAATTTATTAAATCTGCATGATTGCTTTGGAAGAGATTGCTCCGTAGATTATTATTTTGCCACTGTTGCTTCAAATACAAATACCCACCCTTACACCATAATAAGAGCAGCTACCAGAGCCGTCGATGCCACTACAAGCCCAATAGCTTCACTACTGGCACCTGAATCACTCCCAGTGATACGGTCGCCACCTCCACCGTCACAAGTATGATCACTCAAGTTGCAAGTAGCACCAAATTCGGTTTCTTCGCCTCCTTCCTCTTCTGTATTCCCTGCAAGTATCGCAGCAAGAGCCCCTTGAAACTCTTCTACACTCTCCCGGATGTAGCTTGAGGCAATGGTTGCAGTGCACTCAAAGTAAACATTGAATTCGTCGGTACATTCAGAACAGCAAGATCGAGCCCGACACATCTCGTTCTTAAGGTTTCCACAAAAGTTACTGAAGTAGGAGTTGACCTGATCCAAAAGGGCAGAGGGATCGGTTTGACCTGAAAGAGGGTCTGGTATATACGTGATGCAAATGTTAGAAACACGTCGATATTGTGTTCTCAAAGCAGTGGATACAATAATGCTCCAACAAGACCACAGCCTCACCAGTTTCATCGTTTCCAACGCTAGCGAACAAATCGTCAGGGCATCTAGCTCCATCACATCCGTTTGAACGGATGCACGTATCCAGGTCTTTCCAAAAAGAGTACCACGCAATGGAGAAAGTCAGAGCGAGAGAGAAAGTTCGTGTAAAAAAAGTGCAAAAGTCCCAACGTTCATTCCATAAAAATATTACGGCACATTCGTACCAATCTCTTCGGTAGGGCACGGATCCGCGACAATGTCAATGTCGTCCTGTCCAGCAGCGAAGACTAAGCAAAGAAGGAGTAAAAAAATCTTGAATTGCATCTTATATTGGAAATTCGACAGTCCTCTGTCTGCTTATAATAATGTATTGTGAATTGAAATTGTCTTCATAGAGGCCAACTAAAACTGGTACGACTGTTTCTTCTGCATCATTGTTGATTGATTTGCTGATCGTGTCAATGAAAAAAATTGAAATGAAATTTTTGGCGAAGAAACACTGTGTGACCGGGTTGACCAAGTTCCAATCCCGATAATATGTAGAGTACGGTACTGTGTAATGAGGCCAGGAATAAAAAGCCTTTAACGGTATAACCTTTTCTGTCGCAGGGTCATTTAAGTCGACATACCGTAAATTCAACCAGATACCAGATACCAGATACCAGATACCAGATCGAACAACAAACTAGGCTACTAGTCAAGAGATAACTACTACTATACCTATATATTGTTTTAGCTAGCCCCTCCCCCCCAAAGTGATCTTGATAGCTTTCTCTTTATATCACAACTTTCAAGCACATCCACAAGCCGCTGCACTAAAAGTATCTTTCTGCGAGACTACCGCCCCCCGCCTTACCGTACTAGTCGTCTTCAGTCGAATCTGTTTGAATTTTGAATACCGATTTCACGACCAGGCTTCTCCTTCGAAATCACCCCATCGCACCACCAATATATCGATAGAATACAAACGAAAAACCAAAACATGCCACAGGTAAAGCACAAGTTTATCGGAGATCGCTTAGATAAGCAAATGCCTGACATTTTAAACAATCGAATGACCCCCGAAGAGTGGAATCATTTTGTTCGTGAAATGAACCAGGCCATTGCCGATGCACAGTCCTATATGCGATTTTCACCTTGGTTCATTTGTTCCCTTGTATGCGTTGCCATTCTTGTCATTCTCTTGGACGTTGCTACGTCCCAAGGTGTTTTTGGAAACTCTCAAGCTGGTACCTTAACACTGAGCACCTTTGTCGCCATTGGGATACTCATTATCTGTTATCTCAGCATGTGTCGACCGACCAACTACTGCGAACACGAGGTGGAATTAATCTGCAAAGAATACTGCGACTCCCAACGTGACATTTATTTTTTCTACCGACATCACAACAACATGGCACATATTTCTGAAAATCGCTTTTACATTGAAATTTTTGTGGGCGAACTACCACAACAATCCACAGTGAAGGAAGAAACGCAAAACCAGGTCCAGCGAGAGCAAGATCCTGAATGGGTAGACGATGAGATCCCCGTTGATCCAGAGCCCGGGGATAATTTGGCATTGATGCTTGGAACATGCGATGAACGGTTGACTTTGACAGCACCTAGGGCGGAGAACACTGCTTTGACGGTTCGCAATCAAGACATTGTATACAGACCAGGTCCATCGACCGGGGCTAACCAGCATTTTGCGAGCAACGTTACGCGAGGAGGTCCTCGACGACGGTCCAATGCTGCTCTTCTGACCAGTACAGCGGAAACCTCAACGGCCTTGGTATCGACCGGGGATATTGTATTTACGCCTCCCGAAGATGCTGACGTAATTCCCGATGGACCTACCAGAGAGATTGTCTAAAAAGCCCGCAACATGAGAAAATGAGAAGAGAGGTTCTGTATAAAATTTACAAAGACTTTCTTCGTCTCTGCTTCTTGTGCCGGATACACTTTACATTGATCAATAAATTTAGCCTATAATGTGCTGGCCGCGATATTTTTCAACGTGATGACCAACCTGTGGCCTGATGATATGTACTATGATATCCATTGTAGGAGCCTTTTCCATTGCCAGGAGAAATTGAGATGCGATAGCCCGATTTTTCAATTCCAGTAGCTGACGGCTTTGAAGGGGAGTGGGGTTCCAAAAGCGATCGTAACTCCAGCGTTCTTCATAGGACAAGTCAAAGGGAACACTTGTCTTCGCTTAGTCTGTTAGAACTTGAGATGGCAGGCATTGGTTGCTGTTCCCCTGGTCCCTGGTACGACGCAACGATCGATAAACGGATCAAGCAACTGAATTAGAAGGAAGCAAGTCTGCGAAGGAGAGTGTGCGTTAACAAACTTACTTAATTTTTAGGGATGGAGCTTTCTAATCAGTGGTTCGCAATTCCTTGCTTTGGCTTCTCAAAATATTTTTTCCTCGTCGAATAAAATTAAAACAACAAAACAATTACGTCATCACACTTCTGTCATATTTTTTACCATGAGAATCTGCACTCTACTCGCAGCTTTATTCTTTACCGATGTTGACTCCTTTGCGCTCAAGTTGATGGGTCAGGTATGGGTTTCGTTTTTCCATCCTTGTTTTGATGTGAGCCAACAATGAAGCTACTTAAGCTACTCCATCGGTTCTCAAATATTGTGTGACACCTTCGAACTCTCACAATTTTTTCATTCCCGCTGCTACTGTGACGAATTAGACTAGATCCCAAGGCCAGCTTCACACGAAACATGCAAACAATAATATGGTATTAAAATTTTCTCGTCGCGATTTGATTGGGAAGGAATTTCAACTGGAAGAACGCGAGGACAAGGATACCGCCATTACGGAACTATGGTTGTTGGAAGATGGATCAGTGAAAATAGGAGCGACGGATGGTCCTCTATTGAAGAATTTTAAGGGGAGTTGGACTGTGAAGGAAGATTTTAAAGGCAATGCCATAGGTGACAACGCGTTCCAAATGTCACTCGTTCGGACCTATGAAGCTGGCGAACATACTGGTAAGAATCAAGTCGGAAGTTTTCCTTATTATGTTGAGCGTAGATATTTGGGTGATATCGATACCACGGGAGAATTTGTGTCGGTATCTGGAACGATCCACGGCAACGACGAAGGAAAGAAGGTCGACTGTGAAGTTGGATATTTTGCATTGATCGACGAAGCCGCCGAAGAAGCCACTATCTAGCTCGCAAAACAAGTCATCAAAAGTAAAAGTGTTCTCCAGTAAATGAGTTGCCGAAGTTCGCGTAGCTTACAGTCGTAGCTTCCCGTAGTTGCTAGTACGGTGGATCAAAGGATAGATAAACATAATGATTTCGTAAGTTAGCAAGCACGTATCATTCCTGCCTGCTACTGTAGCTAGGAGTGAAGGACTTACATGTCAGTTGCTGTAGTAAACATAAAACAGAACTGGTAACAAAGAAGAATCAAATCTGTCTAGCACTCCACCATGGCCTGGTAGTAGTTTTCCAGAATCCTTTACTCCCCCTTGTCGCTTCGTGCAACTCTCCCAAAGATCTCCAACAATGCCCAGCAGTGAAAGAATTAGGCCCAACCAAAGCCTATCTATAGAAGAGTACTGATCAGTGACTGATACAGCTTCTTCTAGAGTGTCTGAGCTTTGGACAACTTGTAGAAGCCACACAAGTCCTTTCCGCAGAAATGGCCATCCAAGACTAGTCAATCCTCCAAACAAAAGTCCTCCTAAAATCCCCTCTATCGACTTGGCCGGAGACATCTGTTGCAACCACTGGGGTACTGGAATACATCGTTTCCCTCGAAGCGCCTTGGAGCAGCGACCAACAAGCAAGGCTCCTGTATCACAATTCCAAACAACTGATAAAAGGAAAGCTGTAGTTTCAAAGTCTTTGCAAGCAATGTTCCACGCTTGCATGGGAATAGTCAAAAACAAGAGTCCTTTGACCAAATGGTTGCCAACATCAGGTCGACGATTTTCAAGAAGGCAGAACAAACAGGCAGTTGCCACCAAACCAAACGCGAATAACTCTTGACGCTTATTGTTGTTGTTGGAAGCTACGTTGGCAAGAATGCAGCTCATGACTGGAAATAAATACATGGAGAGCGAAAAGGAAGAACTATCCTTGGTCATTGACGACGACGACGATTCCCTTTGACTATGATTTGGTTCATCACCGTCCGTCTTTTTCTTGTCGTTTCTGTTGTTGTCACTGCTGTTGTTGTTGCCGGGGGAAGAAGAAGGAACCAGGACAAGCCATTCCCAAGAAGATACCAAATGAACACCTTGAAAGAATAACCAGGACGTGAAAGGACGCATCAAAACAATGCCAACCAATGGTATACCGATCACCAGTACCGCTACTCGTCTCGGAAGGTCTGACCACAGCCCCCCTGTAACTGTAGCACTTGTTGCTGTAGGGGTGGTTGGATGGGACCATGATGGTGGCGGCGACATGGTGGCTTTCCTTTTCAGATACCGGAGATGCAGGAATGCGGCATATAAGCTCTTTGCTAGTTTGGTGGAATATCAGCTTTTGGAGCTAAGTAGCTTTCCGCTCTATGAACGCTACAGTTTTATACGTAATACAAGTCCTGAAACTGGCTTCTTCTTGGAGTAAAATAACAAAATTGCGCAGCAAGCTTTTGGTGTTGCGGACTCTTTTAGTTTTGCGCAGCGATGAAGACACGACTATTACTCTTAATCATTCGTCGTTGTTTTATTCTTTTCGTTTACCCTTGGCTTGTTCGTCGCGTCGCCTACTCGCTCGAGCGAGCGTTTCGGTATGCTTCGAACTTCAAACGGGATGTGCTAATATCAACCTGTCCATTCACTTCGATTGTGAGGACGTTCCTTATAAGACTCGCTCGGCGAATCGACGTCAAATGCTCTTCAGGTTGTCTTTTGTGCCGACCTTATGCTTCGTTTTGAGGGGCGATGTGCTTTACTAATGGGGTTTGAAGTAGATGACAGGTGAGGCATGATGCTAATCTGCTGAGTCCAGCTGCACTTCCACGAAAGTGGAAAGTGTGGGACCAACCATGCGCAATATTTTTACTTGTGGTGGTACTGTAGATAGAGTTGGGGTGCCCCTCAATAGTTTCGCTCTTGCCGGCTTCAGCTCGACTGACAGCACTGCATTCTATTATTGTTATTTCATAGGCTCTGTGCACAGGTGAAAGGCAAATGAGAGAACAAGTGCTCTTGCGATATAGTTCTCAACCAATTGCTTGTACTATGCCTCACGTTTTTAGTTAACCTAACTAAAGATATTTTACTCTAAACAACCATTGCTAGTGCATTAGCAGCAATTTTTATCGCCAAGGAGAATGTACAATCTGCTATTGAATCCTTTGCCAGACAAAGAAATATTCAGGATTGACATTGACTCTCGATATCATCATATCCCGTGACAAATAGATTAAATCACATCGTTTGATGGGTCCTAGGCTGCTCCAATCATCTGCATTATTGTTCGACGGACCGTAAATGACACGATCCGGGTCAACTTCTATCGTCGTGGTGGGTTGCCCTGTATAGTAATTGGTTTCCGCTTTTGTGAACCATTCGCCGGGAATACTAACTTGCAGTCCATCCTCACCTTGACCAAACTGTTCGATGAATTCTGCTTGTCCCAAATATCTATTCGCGTTGTGAAGGCAAGATGGTTAGGGCTTTGGCGGACGCAAAGGGTAACTCGAAGATACGAGACAGATGCATGATGAACACAACTTCAGAACCGTCACGTACTTGCTGCCACTCAGTTTCTGTACCAGACTCACAAAGCGGGCGGCTTCACTTTCCGAACGACCCAAACCACTCAAACTTTTGTTGATAATCATGGTCCGACTATTGGTGAAACATAATTTCCAGTCGCCTGTTAGCTGCTTGAATTCAACTATCCCATTTTGTTGTGTCGCTAAATTATGTTTGGAGTCTTTTTCGACTTCCGCCACAACTTGGGCTACCAATTCTTGTTCCTTTTCGGTGGCATCCAATCCACAAACTTGGCGATCAGGTTCCCGATTCTGAATAAACCCCAAAAGACTCAAGAGTCTATCCTCTTCTTTTAGATTTGCGCTGTCGGCTGAATCGTCGAGTGCACGTAACGTGGTTATCCTGATAATATCTGGTTGCGAGCGCAAGAATGATATTTTTGGTGATGGTAGGTAGGAAGCCAATGGCCTAGTAAAATAATTGTTACGTGACCCCAATGACAGAGCACTCGTGTCGCTCCAAAGAGAGAACACAATTGACAGAACCCCAATTGCAATATCTATCATGTTATGTCTTCGTATTGTATACATTGCGGTAAAGGAAAATGGAAAGTATCCTGTTTTTGTCAATTGCTTTTGATTAGAGTATGATTTACTCCTATTTCCTACTATTAATTATTGTTTGAAAAAGTGTGGTTCATCGTGAAATCCTCGTGCTCGTTTTGCTCATCGGGATCTGTGAAATGAGTCAGGTCACGGACAGACGACAGAAAACTAAGGCTGTCGCACACTTCTTCATTCGAGATTTCTACCGTAGTGAGGTGTGGATCATGGAGTTGATCGTCCTAATAAGGCCAATGCTTATGGTTAATAAAAAAAAAACGAGAGAGGGGTCTGTCTCGTGGGCAAAAGCCTCCTTATGGTAAAACGCACAAGACAGCTCCTTCGTGTCAGTCTTTTTTCCACGAGACAGAGCCCTCTGTCTCGTAAAAACGGATGGAAAACAAATGGCCCACGAGAGACAGGCCCCTCTTTCGTTCGTTTTTTATTAACCATAAGCATTGGCCTAACCAATCATAATGGAATTATTCCCGAGTTCAAATCAACGTACCGCAAAGTCATCCAAGACAACGAAGCCTAGTATTCCGCACCCACTTCTGATTTGATGAGTAGTACTAGTAAAGCATTGTTCAATCCATCAATTGAGCTCGACTGTGCCATAGCAAATAAATGACGAGCTCCTTTGTTTCGTGGCTGAAAGAGTGGACGCTGTTGTCACCACCCAGTAATACGAGGTACTAGACCCCTACTTATACTCAAGTAGCTAGCTAGTAGTAGACTCTACTAGTAGCAGTAGTATGAGATAGCCGTCCGGCGATAAAAGGGTTTGGGATTTGTGAGAAATTATTGTGGAACTGAGTCCGGTCATCAATGACGTCACAGCTCCTTCTCGCGCCAAAACAAAAAATTAATAGCGTAGACTCGCACCGGATAGATGATAGATCAGATGATCAGATGTAAACAGAAAGATAGAAGAGTCGACCATTAAGGCGAGTCAAAACTCTTCTCTTGAATCTCCTTTGATCAGAACGTGCTTGGCCATTGACTGCAGAGCTCTCAGCCCTTAATCATCACAATGTCGCCATCGTCCTTATTTCCATTGTTACTATCACGCCTCTGCCTCATTTTGCTGCTGCATGCATCACAATGCCAACACAATATCTGCCATGCACTCGCCACTCTGACATACCCCAAAAAGATCGGTCGTATTTCGGCTGGTCCCATTACCATTAGCGCAATGGGATGTGGAACTTGGTCTTGGGGTAATCGCCTGCTCTGGGATTACGATCCTTCTCAGGATGACGAAATTTATGAGGCCTACAAAATCACTCGAAACGCCGGTGTGACAGTATTTGATACGGCTGATTCTTACGGTACGCTTGACTTAAATGGACGAGCAGAAATACTGCTGGGAAATTTTGAACGGCAATATCAACAAGAAAAGCAACAAAGTGGTAATGAACCTTTCTGGAACAACTTATTCAACTCCAACGATAACAGTTACAACCAACAACAAGTGGCTACTAAATTTGCTCCTTATCCTTGGCGCATAACTAGCGATTCCTTTGTCAATGCAGCCAAAGCATCACTCGCAAGACTGGAGCAAGATCAATTTGCCATTGCTCAACTGCATTGGTCTACGGCCAATTATCAACCATTTCAAGAAAAGGCCTTGTGGGAAGGATTGGGTGATATTTATGATCAAGGATTGTGCCAAGCTGTGGGCGTGTCGAATTACGGTCCCCAACAATTGCAAAAAATTGCAACCCGATTGCAAGACCGACAAGTACCATTGGCGACGGCACAGGTCCAATATTCTCTCATGACGTACCAGACCGCACAGTACATGAACCAGGCTTGCGATGACGTGGGATGTCGACTTATTTCGTACAGTCCCCTGTGTTTGGGTTTGCTGACGGGCAAGTACAATCTGGATCGTCTGCCAAAAGCAGGAAATCCAAGACGACAATTATTCAAAGAGCTCCTTCCTGGTGCGCAAAATTTGCTGCAGACGTTGGAAGCGGTTGCCAAGGATTATGGCAAAACTCAATCCCAGGTCGCCATTAACTGGGCCATGTGTAAGGAGACAGTTCCCATTCCAGGTTGTCGAACTGTCCAACAAGCCCAGGGCAATGTAGATGCCGCCATAGGATGGAGATTAAAGCCAGACGCTGTATCTGTTTTGGACCAGGCTGCCCTGAACGTGAAGAAACCAATGATTCAAAATATATTTCAAACCAAGTAAGAGAAAAAACGACGCCGTCCGGAATGTCTCATTTCCTACTAGGCCACCCGCGAGTGGCATTAGAAACACGTACTGCTAATTGCAAACGACTCATTCAAAGTGTGCGTGGATTATAGATAAGCCTTCCTGGAAACTGGAAACAAATCCGTCTGCAAAGTACAGGACCTACTGTCTGTAAAACAATGTTAACAAAACAGCCAATCCTGAAAAAAAATGCATTATTTTATCAAATATCAAGGTTATCTACTTTTCCATAATCATTCCGTTCCGTTCTAGTTCATGATGGCCAAATCGTCGTGTCGGTTTGCTCGTTGAATCATTTGCAGTTCCATGGGTTTATTTTCATAGGGCAGTGGTTCGAACAGTTTGATGTGCACAGCGTCTTCATCGTTGTTGTTCGAGACAAGAACCTTGACGTGATAAATAGTTCCTGCCACAATCTGTCGTCGATATTGCACCGCATCAAAACGTTCGAAGGATAAATTCTCTACCTGCTGCTGCTGCCTTCCGAGCATGGCTTCGGCTTGAGATTTCATAGTCAACACTTTTTCTTGAATTCGTTTAGCATCCTCATCGTTCTCTGAATCGATAATGTCTTTTGGTTCACTGTGACCTCCTGGTATGACCATATTTGCGTTGTTTTGTATAATATTATTTGCTGTGGTGCGTCGTGCATGTGTGTACGTGTGTACCTGTGTTTGTTGATTTGCGTTTTTATTTCTTGTTTGTTGTTCGTTGTTCGAGCTTCGAGCTATCGATCATCGATCCCACTTGAGTTTGTTGCTGCCCGGGGGAGATAGAAGGACGATGGATTTCAATCGTACAGTAAAAGTCACATGTGCGAGAGATGATTAAATATTTACGAGCATTTTAGAAAAAGACGACGCACGCTTTTTACTCCTTCGTGCCGAATGCAACAAGCGGGACTTCTCTATTAAGTCTCTACTACTGCCACTACTACTAGCTAGTAGTAGTAGCTACATTGGTAGTACTACTGGTAGTAAGCAATACTACTACTAGTAGTACAGTAGTACTACCAGCACTTATCTACCACTAGCTACTACGTACTAGTAGTAGGGTATGCAGGGAAGGCAGATTCGTTTAAGTGAAGCCCCGGATGAGTGAGCGTAAAAGAGTACTCCGAGTACAAGATTCGCCATAGATGCGGACGAATGGCCTAAAATACTACAGTGCTACCAGGTATGGTACCACACCACCACTTGAATGTGCGTAGGTCACACACCGCACAACATGTTCTTGTGTGTGTGTCTGTGTGTGTGTTTGATGACTAAATAACTAGAAATGGGTTTAGCTGAAGTTTTAAGCTCGAGCCATTTTTTTGGCAAGTCGATTCATTTATAGTCGTGCTTCAACGCAGCCATGGCTTCCAATTCACAGCGTCCATGGAGAAAGATTTCACCTCTTCTACTCCATTTGGTGGTGATGATGATGATGATGATGATGATGGGGTTGGCGGCCCTGTTCCTTAGTGGCAGTAAAAACGCCAAAACTACTGCTTCCGGTACGAATGGTAACATTCGAACCGGCGAAGTGAATTCCCGACGACTGAAAAAACTTCCCGTGGATGACAACAAACAGAATTCTAACTCGGAATTAGTCAGGGCCTTCATTGTAATCATTTCGGAAGAGGACGATCCCACCGACACTGCTACGGAAGAACCCAATGATTTGGGAACAGAAGAGGATGATGGTGCAGTTATTGACGCCAACGACAACGCTACCACTAGTAGCACAGGTCCAGATGAGCCATTCGGTCCCATCCAGTACGTTGGTAACGAAGGCGGATTTTTTGCCGATTACCCCCTTGGAGTTTGCCAGGGAGATTGTGACGACGACTCGGACTGCCTTCCGGGCTTGTACTGTTTTCAGCGAACCAATCCCTTTGATGATCGAGCTCCCGATTGTACCGGTGGCGATTCTCTGGGACTTTCTTTCGACGTTTGTGTCTACAATACCTCCTCGGGATTGCCGTTACCGACCTATCCTACGGTAGACTATTTTGGAGCCATTGAATACGTTGGTAACGATGGCACCTGGTACTCGAGCTATCCTTTGGGAGTTTGTCTTGGCGACTGCGATACCGATGACGACTGCGAAGACGGATTGTTGTGCCATCATCGCACGGCGAATAATTTTGTTCCGGGATGCACGGGTGGCGAAGAGGAATCCTCTTCGGCCGATTTTTGCATTTGGAACACAACCAATTTAACCAAGTTAGAAGAGTTGCGCAATAAACCATCCATTCCCGAAGGCACCTTTCGATTAAAACTCTACTGGGAAGAGGGGTACCGCTGGCAAAATGAAACCTTTGAACGAGAATGGTGCATGAACTACAACTACAACGGATATCCTGGCACGGGAGTTTGTTGGTATGGGCGAGAAGCAACGAACTGCACATCGAGTGAAATTTACATGGGCTTGTGCCTCAACGACGATCCACGACAGTGGTTTACCTATGTCGATGTAGGTACTTCTTACACTGACAATGATGATCACCCTGAAGTTATGATTCAAACATCTGGCGAGAGTCCACCGAGGTGCATGACACGGAAGAGCAACAGCATATATTTGAGTCCTGAATGTGATCCCGATAATGATGATCAACGATTCTATGCATTACGCGGAGACTTGCGAGGGGATCGTTTTGAACTGAGCCAGTATCGAGTCTTTGATAGTGACACCTGTATAACTAGTGCACATCATCCCAAATCAGGTAAGGTTTTATTTAATACTGATGATAGTACGGACAGTTTTATTAGTTACAAACAACATGGAAGCGCGGCAGCTAACATTGTCGATTGATTTTTCCAACACTGTTTTCATTGCATAGGTGAAGTCATTGAGTATCACAATTGTGACTCGGCGCGAGAGAAAGAGGATTCGACCAGCTTCTGGGAGCTGGCTTGATGGATGTGTATGAAAGCCACTTTTGGGTTGCATAATTAGCCAAGAATAGATGCTTTTTCTTATTTTTTGTATTGGTGATAGGCAGTGCAGTTGGTCTCGGATTGAGCTATCTGCAGGTAGTAGCATCTCGTTTGGACCACGAAGAGTATTATTAAGCTAGCTAGACTACTCCTAGAGCTATCAAACGCATTATTATTTTTAATCGAATAATTTAAGAGGTAAGCATATTTTTATTAAAAGATCCCATATCCCTCTCCCTAATAGAGATAGTTCTCTCGAGAGACCTCAGTAATCCTATAACTGAAATTGAATGAGGATACGACAGTAGACAGTACAGTATGGCGTCCTCGTCATAATCGACACAATAAGACGCTTTCAATCAATACTAAAAATACTACTATAATATCAGGCGATGACAAGCTCGTCTTTGTTTATAATACAAAGTAACAAGATACGTCTGCTTTTATCTCCAAGTTTACTTTATGTCCTCGCTAGCAGATCGGTAGGAACTCTTGCATTAGGCTTGTCTAAACCGTCCCCTGTCATTCAAAACTGTCCTTCCCTCTCTGGCTATTCTACGAAAGAAAAGCTGCGGACTCGACTTTTTTCTACGAGTATGAAACGAAGTGAAAATGAACGAGCCATGACAAAGGATGCCTTGTCAATTGTTGACCAAGCTATCCAAGCTGTGGATCCCTACACTGCCATCAAACGCCATATCTCAATGGACGAAAGTGGTCGAACGATTTTGGTCAAAGGATCCACCCCCAAAGAATACGATTTGAGCTCGTTCGATGGCATTACTCTCGTTGCTTTTGGTAAAGCATCCTCCGCCATGGCAGCAGCAGTTTTGCAACAATTTGAAAGTATACCGGCGAATGGCCTTACAGATATCCGAATTCAAGGGGTTGTGATTGTCAAAGGAGGTCACTGTACCCAGGACGAGCGCAAATCATTAGAATCGCACAGCATACAATTATTGGAAGCTGGTCACCCTGTTCCTGACTGTGGATCCGCCGCTGCTGCTCAAAAAGTCATGGAGTTAGTCGCTGCGACTGCCAATCCTCGGACATTGGTCATTTGTTGCATCAGTGGTGGCGGCAGCGCCCTCTTTTGCTTGCCCCAGGACCCATTGTCCATGGACGATTTGAAAAAGACCAATCAAGTTTTACTGGGATCTGGCATGTCCATTCAAGATATGAATGTGATTCGGAAGCGCTTAGAAAGCGGTAAGGGAGGCAGGCTAGCTGCAGCGGCTTATCCTTCTACGGTCATAAGTCTTATCCTCAGTGACGTCCTCGGTGATCCTCTCGATCTGATTGCATCAGGTCCAACGGTGCCAGATACTAGCACTTTTGGTGATGCCTACCAGCTGGTTCAAAAGAATAATCTGGAGTATAAGTTACCTGCAAAGGTTGTGCAATTATTGAAGGATGGTATGGCAGGCTCGGTACCAGACGCTCCATCGAAAGACCATCCAATCTTTTCCGAGGGAAAATCTGAAACGGTGATTGTGGGTAACAATGAGTTGGCAGTGCAGGCTGCCGCACAGGCAGCACACGTTAGAGGATACAGTACCCGTGTCATTGGCTGCCGCGTAGATGGAGAAGCCAAGGAGGTGGCCAATATGTACGCTGCGATGGCGCAGCACCTGGCTTTACAGCGAAATCAATCCAATCGAAATACGATTGACGATCCGTATGCTTTGGCCAAGCTACCATTAGCACTGATTGCGGGTGGAGAAACGACCGTGTCCATTCCAGCGGGCTCTAAAGGAAAGGGTGGTCGAAATCAGGAGCTTGCTCTTGCGGCAGCTTTAAAATTTCAGCAGCTGGGCTTGCGCGATGTTGTACTGGCAAGTGTCGGAACGGACGGAACCGATGGTCCAACTGATGCAGCTGGCGGCATTGTCGACGGTGGAACCATTGCAAGGTTGGAAAATGATGCTGAAGAGGCTTTGAAGCTGCATGATTCTTACAACTATCTCAAACAGAAGGATCAAGATGGGCACTCTCCTCTCGTCAAAACGGGAGCCACAGGAACAAACGTTGCGGACATCTGTGTTTTATTGCTAAAATGAAATATGAACATTTATTAGTAGAATAGTTTCTGGCCCTACGGGCGGGCGTACTTGAGATGGTGGCATGTCAGGGATCGAGGAAAGGAAGGAAATTGTTGACAGATCTAGGACAGATGGATCCAGTCCATACGTACACTTTGAGTGCAACAACGCACTAATTCGCTCAGTTCTTGCTCATTTGCTGGAGTTCGATATGCTTTTAGTCGTTGTCGTATCCAATAGAAGCCAATACTACCAGCTACGAAGGGTCGATTAGAGACGTCATACTAGTAGTCTACTAGTAGTACCTGGTAATAAAAAGTTTGTTGTCTATTGGAGTGGATCGCTCACCTGCTCCTAGAATTCTCGTTTTTGTCTTTCTTTCATCGAGCACGTAAAATTACGAACCCACTGACTGTTTTACGAGTTGAACCACCACACCGACGACCCTACACTTTCGATGACAATGAGGTTTGTTTCTAGTAGCTCTGTTACCTCCCAATCGATAATAATGACCAAAAGCAGAAGGCATGAATAACGCAGAGGAGGAATTACATTTTGTACCCAACGCTGTACTCACAGTCGACCAGATCCAAACGTTTTTGAAAGATGGAGTACTGGTTGTGGACAACATATTGTCGGCCGATCAAATACAATCTGCTTTACAAGGACTGAATGAAAGCTTGTTCACACGCGCTGGAGTTGACACGGCCAATCTTGACGAAACGGGACATGGTTTAGTCAACTTGAGCTCTACGAATGGAAGTGGAGGCGTTTTAGATCTCTTTTACGAGGATTGGAAGTGTGAGATTGCTACCAACCCTAAACTATTTTCAGCCACAACACAACTGTGGGAAGCCGCGTATTGCAACCAAGGAGAGAGTTTGAATGATTTGTTGACTCCTAGTGAAGAAAAAGATAAAGTCTTTAAGTGGCATCCGTATGGTGCCTTTGATGTTCGAACAGGATTTTGTTACGTGGATCGCATCGGCTATCGTTTGCCAACGGAGCTGGCAACCAAGCTGGGCAGCGACTTGCAAGAGCAGCAGCAGCAATTAAGAGATCCAACAAGCAAGAAAACAAAGAAAATGAAAAAGCAGTTTGCAGTACAAAGATCCCTTACGCCTCATTTAGATTGCTGTCCAGATACTTTCTTTTCTGAAGGAAAATCCAAGTGGAGACCTATCCAGTGTTTTGTTTCGCTTACGGACACACTAAATGCCAACGAAGGCGGGTTTGAAGCTGCCAAGGGCTTTCACAGAAATTTTCATCGATGGACAAAAGAACGTCTCCCAACCCGGCAAGTAGTCAAACACAAGCAACAAAAACAACAACAACCAGGTCGGGGCAAATGTATCGTCATGGAAGAAGAGATTTTCTTTCCCGCGCCGTGCATTGGCGACTATACACACATCCGACCAGTAGAAGATCGAGCCATTATGGAGCAGGTACAGCATGTTCCTGTTCGAGCAGGAAGTGCTGTGTTTTTTGACAATCGCATTCCTCACGCCAATGCGTACCGGCACAATGGAACAGAGCCCAGAGCCGTGGTGTACTGTTCCTTCCTGCCCAATGTGGCCATCAATCAACCATTTGTAGCACAACAATTGTTCAAATGGAAGAGAGGCGTACCACCCAACGACCAGTGGATCAACATGGAAGCTCCCTTTGGTGATGTTGAAGATAGGGACGTAGAGCTCGCGCATCCTTCCTGGCTGACACCCTTAGCCAAGAAACTAATGGGCATAGATCCCTGGTAAATCGAATTTTTTATTGATAAATCAGTAGTATTTTTTCAAGTACTAGTGAAGCTATTCTGGATAGCCGAGTATCATTTAATTAGATTAAGGCAGAGGAAAGGAATCAAACGATGACAACGAAACCGGCGAATTTTTGTTTTGCTTACAAAATTCAACTGGAAGATATTATTTTTCCAGTGCTCTCCAGGAAATTGGCTTTGACGATCGTAAAAAAGGTTTTACCGCGGTAGATAGCCCGCTTGGATGGATTCGTTTGACTTTCTCCACAGTGACCGAGAAAACAAAAAACTAGTAGTGCATAACCACTACTGAAGGTGATTACTCGTCGATACGGAGCGACTATTAAAGATGCAACAGAGGAAGGGGGAATCAAGCGAGTAAAGAAAAATGCTGTCATGGAATACCATCATGAGCACGAAAAACGCTGAAACAAGACAGTTTCAAGGTCTCCCAGAAGATTTCGGATACCAGGACCTCGGACATTTAGTGCCTTCTAAACAAAAAATACGATGAAGCCGAGTCATGACGAGAAAACCCATGCAATTCTTATCCGTAAAAAGAATTGTAAGAAAATTGTATTTATTTGAAAAAATAACTGTCATTGACCTATCCTTCTTTTTCGCTTGTTGGTGAGTAAGCTGGACTTGTAGGAGAGTATGCTGGACTAGTTGGTGAGTACGCAGGGCTGGTAGGCGAGTATGCTGGCGAGGTGGGCGAATACTGCATGAAAACGAAAGAAACGAGTTAGAAAATTGAGTGGTTCTGAATCAATCAAAACATTCTTGACTTACTGCAGGACTTGTGGGGCTGTATGCAGGCGAGGTGGGCGAGTACGCTGGACTTGTAGGTGAGTATGCAGGGCTAGTAGGCGAGTATGCTGGACTGGTTGGTGAATACTAAATAGGAAAAGGGAAATCAGTTAGTAAATTGAAAGTTCTGGCATCAATCATGATAATCTTGACTTACTGCAGGACTTGTGGGGCTGTAGGCAGGCGAAGTTGGTGAATAAGCTGGTGAGGTAGGTGAGTATGCTGGGCTGGTTGGTGAGTAAGCTGGGCTAGTTGGCGAGTACGCAGGTGAAGTTGGCGAGTACTACATGAAAGGAAAGGAGTTAGTAAATTGTGTGGTATTGTGTCAAGCAACACTAAATCCCAACTTACTGCAGGACTGGTAGGGCTGTACGCAGGCGAGGTTGGCGAATAAGCTGGTGAGGTTGGCGAGTATGCAGGTGAGGTCGGTGAATACTATATGGAAATGAAAGAGGAGGGGGGTTAGCAAACTGCGCATCAAACAAGTCGCTCTTCAATCATCACCTCGAACTCACTGCTGGCGAAGTCGGACTGTATGCAGGGCTTGTGGGCGAGTACTGCAAGATAAGGAAAGGGAAAGGAGTTAGCAAAATGTCCATCAGCCAATCTTGCTTCAATGATCATCAAATCCTGACTTACGGCAGGAGATGTCGGACTGTACGCAGGGCTGGTCGGAGAGTACTAAAGATGAAGAAGTAAATGGGGTTAGCGAAATGCACACTTCAAGAACGTGGTCTCGTTCAAATACTGCTGACTTACGGCGGGGCTGGTTGGTGAATACGCGGGTGAGGCCGGGCTGTAAGCCGGTGACATGCTTGTACTGTCACTACCGTAGCTTCCACTGGCAAAGCCTGATCCATAGCTGCCGCTTTCATGGTAGTATGCTTGAAAAAAACGGCCACCACCGACAGCAGGACTAAAGGCACCATCGCCAACGAACGGGGACATCTCTCCGGCACCGCCCACCATGGGACTACTAGCGAAAGGAGTACTGGCATACGGAGTTGCACCGCCACCACCAGAAGATCCAACCATTCCAAGATCTTTGTCAGTCGCAGCAAAGTCATCAACCACAACCTCAACAGCTTCACGGACCACCTTCTCTTCGTCCAAGAGCAGATCCACATCTCCAGTTCCAACGCGGACCAGTTGCCCCATCATAATATTCTCGGTAACTCCTCGTAGGATTTCGTCTTCGGCATACACAGCAGCATCCATCAACATATCTACAGTCTCTTCAAAAGAACAACGAAGCAATGGTCCAGAGTCAACGCGATTGATACCATGACGATCAATTGCCATCAAGTGACCTTGCATGGTCATAACATCGACAAGGCAGGCCAAATGTCGGTAGTTTACGTAGGATCCATCGAAACTGATGACATTACGAAGTTCGCTAAGCAATGCACCACGGACACCTTCAATTCCAAGAGTTACAAAGACTTCAACGATGTCATTACTTGTGGTTCGTGTAGCATCCACAAAGTCAACTCCTAGAACTGCCATGAGATTTGTGCCGTCCGTTTCAAGGACCCATTCGTCCTTGACGCCGAATCCAGTATTGTCATCCCATACGGTGCGTTTGGCACCTCCACGCATAAATACTTTCTTGACGTGGTCAACTCCACGCAATTTGAGACTCACAAGCATACTCTTTTCCAGGCGCTTCAAGAAATTATCGTCTTCTTGTCCCACGTCTACTTCCTCTTCTTGTTGAGCCATGTTTAGACCTAATCCCATTTCATCGACTCCAGCACCTCCACCGACATCCATGCCGGTGCTATTGACGGGTGTATCGTTAACAATACGCACACGAACAACCAAATCGTCAGCGTTATCATCCGTCACTTCGACGTGCAAATCGTCACCGTACTCTGCGGCAATCTCCCTGGAGATTTCAGCCATTTTTACATTCTTGACGGTGACAAGGGCCTGGTCAAGTTCGATACGCAACACCCAAGGACTCAGTTTACGCAAGTCATCGTCCGTCTTGTCTGTAAAATCGTAGAATTCCTTGACAAATTCTTTATCTTGGGCAATCACACTATTCTTGACGTCAGGGTCATAGTAAATTTCAGTCTTCTTGACAACGTCACCCAAGACAGTAAATTCCAGGGTGGAAACGACCAATTCTGCAATATTCTTGTCGCCACTGACAGCCTCTTCTAGATATACAGTCAATCCAGGCGTCTTTGGAGTCTTCGCCACGTTAATAATTTCCTTCAGGCGAGGCACGCCGAGCGTCACATTCTTTGCACTCACACCGGCATAATGGAACGTATTCAACGTCATTTGTGTGGCTGGCTCTCCGATGGATTGAGCAGCAAGAACACCTGCCATTTCACCAGGACTGACCTTGGCGACGTTAAATCGTGTCTCGATTTCTCCCAGCACCCAATCGAGAGCCGCTCGCGACAAACGGTGGTCCTTGAGAACGCGCTTGGACGCCAGCAAACTTCTAATTAAAATACGGTAGTTGGTAATGGCATTGCTCTGGGCTTCGACGGAAAGTGGATCGTCTCCGACCACCACGATCAAACGATCTAACAAGGCCGTGTACTTCTCAATCACCTCCTTTGGGTGTAAGTCTGATGGCTGGCCCTTGTCAATCTTGAATTGGCGTGAAGCATTGTGCAGGACGCGACGTATATTACCAGGGGCGTAAGAACTCTCGTCGCTTTCCCGACCAGCTTCTCGGTTGGCCATAACAACACGGAGAACGGCCTGGTCTTCGCGCAGGCTCTCGGCCTCACGGTCTAGAATCAGCTGGACTTCAGGGTCACGTCGGCAGTCTTCGAGAATGTCTGGTTCCAAGTAAGGAATGTTCTGCTCGTCGAATCCAAAGTCAGGGTCGCTAGTGTTCATGACAAACACCTTGTCGAATTCATTCTTGGCGAGCGTCAGGGAATCGAAATTTTGCTTTTCGATCCAGACGGCATCCATGCCGTCCTCTCCGTACAAAAACTGGACGACTTGTCCGCTACTGGTTCGCAGCGTACCGTCATAACGTGCCATGACGGTTTCCATGGCCTTGACGAGACGGCGCTGAATATATCCCGTTTCGGCAGTCTTACAGGCAGTATCAATCAAACCTTCGCGACCACCCATAGCATGGAAGTAGAATTCTTGGGGACTCAATCCTCGCAGATACGAATTCTCCACGAAGCCTCGTGATTCTGATCCAATGTCATCCTTACTGAAATGAGGAAGCGTCCGTTTCTTGGAACCGTACGGAATACGCTTACCTTCCACATTCTGCTGTCCGACGCAAGCAATAATCTGGGAGATGTTAATGAACGATCCCTTCGATCCGGCTGTAACCATGGCCTTGACCGAGTTAGTCTCATCTAGACTCGACTGGGCAGACTTTCCGGCATGATCACGAGCTGTATTCAAAACCTTGTTCACCAGCTGCTCGAACGATTCGATCATGGTACGACCAGGCTGAATTTCAAGATCCCCGGACTGTCCTTGACGAACGAGATCCTCCACTTGCTTCTTGGCCTTGTCGATCGTGCTTTCAATCTGCTTCATGGTTGGATTGTCGGCTACCGCATCTATCGCACCGATGCTAAAAGAATGCTGCAGGATCCAGTAATTGATCAATTGCTGAATGGCAAGCATGAACTTCGCATTCTCCCACCAGCCAACGTCCAACCAGGCAGTGTGAATCATACCGCCCATACCAGATCCAACCGTTTTCTTGTCAACGGTTCCTTCCAAAAGTTCACCTTCTTGAATCGTTACCAAATGATCGTAGGCGTTAAAGTTGTTGGGCTTTCCCTTGGGCGGTCCGTTGTTGGCCTTGCTCTTCAAATTGACCTTGGGCAGGATTTGACTCAACAGTTGCTTGCCGGTCCACAACTCCTGTGGCTTGAGAATAGCAGGAATCGGAATGAGTCCGTTCCATCCTTGGATCCACATGAGCATATTAAAACACAAATCCTTTTCGATAAAGACACTGCGCTTGGTCATTTTCTGACAGGCCAAGAGCGTATCTTGAATGATACCCATCACAGGACGATTCGATTGTCCCGAAACCACAACTCGTGGTGACCACATCATGAGTTCGGCTTCCGCGCGAGCGGGTAGCGACTGGGGTACGTGCAAGTTCATTTCGTCTCCATCGAAATCAGCATTGTAGGGAGAGGTACAGCTCAAATTCAACCGAAAGGTGGACCAATCCAAAACCTTGACCTTGTGTCCCATAATGGACATTTTGTGTAAACTCGGCTGTCGATTGAACAAGACGATATCGTCATCACGCAAGTGGCGCTCAACAATCCATCCGTGATCCAACAAGAGCTCCGACTTGTTCTTGACGTATCGCAAATCGATACGAGTACCATCCGTGCGAATGATATGCTTGGCACCAGGATGCGTCGTGGGGCCATTAGCCACGAGAGCGGAGAGTTCGGCCACATTGTACGCCGTGACACGATCGGGAACGGTCAGATTCATAGCAACACTGCGAGGAACTCCAACTTGATGGATACCTAGATTGGGATCGGCGGTAATGACGGTACGAGCCGAAAAATCGACACGCTTTCCCATCAAGTTACCGCGAATACGTCCCTCTTTACCCTTGAGACGCTGTACGATGGTTTTGAGTGGTCGTCCACTGCGCTGTGTGACTTGGGGCATACCCCGAATTTCGTTATCCATAAAGGCTGCAACATTGTGCTGAAGGGACTGCTCAAACTGTTCTACAATCAAATTGGGCTCACCATTCTGAATAGCATTGGTGAGTGCAATATTCGACTTGATAACATTGACCAACTGATGGGTTAAATCGTCTTCGGAACTCATGGCACCAGCTCCCATGGTCACGCTGGGCCGAACGTGGAGGGGAGGAACTGGCAAGACTTGCACGAGCAACCAATCGGGACGGGAGTGAATGGGATCGAGTCCCATTAGCACCATTTCCTCTTCGTTGACTTGGCGGAGTAACTTGACCATGGTGGCACCGCTGAGAAACTGCTTGGAATCTCCCATACTGGCACCACCGGTAGCCGCACCTTCCGGGAATTCTCCTTCGAGACTGAGCGCGACTTTGGTAATCTTGGGCTGAATACCCTGGCAGTGATCACACTGCTTCTTGCTGCGAAGCAGCTCGTGAAAGGCGTCGAGACGCTTCTTCTTGTGCGAAATTTGTTTGCACTTCTGGAACTTAAATTCATCATCCCGCATCTTCATGCGGCCGCAGTGAAAGCAAATGCACCGACACACCTTCAAACAGACAGTAATAAAACCCTGATGGTATACGGGACGAGCTAGCTCAATATGTCCAAAATAACCAGGATCTGACTTATCGTGAAGATTGCCGAGCCGAGGATCGTTGGCACCACCGTAAACCGGTTGTCCTTGAACGTGGGTTTCGTACCGGGTCACACCAGCGGGGATCTTCTTTCCATTCACCGTAATAGCCTGGGTGACAGAATACTGCTTGAGTTCGTTAGGATTTACAATTCCAAACTGGAGCCTCTTCACTCGTCGAAGGCGAACTCTCGAGTAGCCAAAGTTCTCCGAGGCCATGCTCAGAGATGTTGCGCCTGCTTGATGAGCCATTGTGGTGTTTTTTGTTTTGTTTTTGTTTTTATGGATTTAAAAGTAAAAGTAAAATGAATATGGATGGATGGATGGATGGATGGATGGATGCGACGGTAAAAAAGAGTGTATTGTTGATTTTTGTTCTTCTTCGTGCTCTTCTATGAGCCTTTTAGTAACTAGTGGACCAGTCTGCGTTTGACGCTGTTCGATGAAGGGATGGATGGAGGAACAGATCGATGATTGATTGATGCCAGAAAAAGATTTCTCTTGGATCCACAATTGCCTTCTCTTTTTTGGATAGATTTTTGGAGTACGGAAACGAAATTAAGTCGCTCTGAGGAGAGTCTTCAAAGGACTGAATGTGATTAACTTGACTGATCCTTTATGATGCTGATCTCAGAGTATATCGACAAAGATAGAGATGTTAAATTTAGTTTTGCCTGCCGTTGCTGCTTGCCGTACGTTCGATCAGGAGAGAGTGGGTCTGGGGAACGAAGTGCAGACCAAACATATAAAAATGTTATGATACATGTGCGATGAGCTGCCCGGGTGTCCAAGCGCCAGAGTGATCTCAACACTACTACTACTACTGGACTACTCTTACTAATAGCAGCCAGCATACTACCAGTACTACTAGTCTTCACTAGCTAGCTACTCCGGAGTAGTAGGTAGACGAGTCCAGTAGGTCTACTCCAAGCGACACCTGCTATTATTTATTTACACCACCTGAATTTATCTGACTGGGTGTGACTAGGATTCCTTCTAATGCTAGTTTGGTTGCTTCAGCTGTAATTAATTTATTTTTGAATATCTCAAGTCAAGGAGGCGTAGCTATTGCTCTAGGTACTGCGAGACTTATGTTAGTAGCCACGATTCTAGGTGAGCTGCCAAGTTGGATTTGCACAGATGGTGAGCTGCCAGCAATCTCTGACTTGACAGGACGCATTGGTTTTGAAGGATTGACTACCACATGAATGTTGCCCATTCCAGAGATGGACAAGAGGAATGGTATGCCAATCAGTCTTCATGTTGCAAACCTCCAAAATACGGCTTTTTGCACTGTTGGGCTTGTGCAGGAGGAACTCCATTACAACAGTTGACAAAACTCTTGCGAAAGATTAGCTGTAGTCAGAGTTCTCTGTTGGGCAGTATTCAGATTTTCTACCGCTGAAGCTATGTACTCTTTGTGGCATTGCAGGAGGAAATTTATTGTCACTGGTTGCATCTTTCTCTTTGGAAGGAATAGCATGCTGGACAACATCCATAACTTCCACCTCAGAATCAGCTCTCCTGGGTTGTACAGGAGGGCGTGCATTACCAGAGGTGAAAAATCTCCTGTTTGCAGGAGTAGCATGCTGGACATTTTCCATATCTTCTCCTTCTGAGGTACAGCTTTGCACTCGTTGGGGCTGCGCAGGAGGGGGGTCAGTGATGTATGGGGCACATCTCTTCTTTGTAGAAGTAATATGCTCAACAATATCCATATCTTCCACCTCAGAATCAGCTCTCCTTGGTTTTAAAGGAGGGAGCTCATCGCTGCAGGAAAGAAATTTTTTATGTGGAAGTGGAGTCTGCAAGGCAGCATCCATATCTTCCACTTCAGAATCAGCTCTCCTGGGTTGTCTAGGAGGAAGCTCAAGTTCACTACGGTACCGCACTGGCAGGGAAGGTGACGTATCGTTTCTCTCAAATGTCGAGCATTCCATTTCTGATATAGCTTCCATCCTCCTTTTTCCCTTTTCCCCGAGCCGGACAAAATATCCAGTCCGCACTTCTGGGGAAGCGCTGACACTTGCTGTATGTCCTTCTGGGCCTTCATGGAATTCATCAATTGCTGCTAATTGCGATTCCCTACCGCCAGCACCTGGAGATCGCAACTCATTGCAGTTGTGCTTTTTCTTACTTGTAAGCTCTGGCGCTGTCGGCAAAGTTTGATCCGCAGCTACAGGCTGGTTGTTGGAAGCACCACGTTTGCAAACAAAACGTCTGTGCCAGATCCAACCGTGGGCTCGTCTCAGCAACTTGGCGTACTGAGTATGACAGTCCTGGACTTTCCGTCTTCGCATAAAGACAGCAAAATTGATGTATCCGAAAAGAGGAATAACGGAATTTGCAAATATCCGAAGTGCATCGTTGGAGTCGTCCTTGTCATTAAAGATGATAATGTATGTAGCTATAGGAAACGCTGTTAAGATGATCCCCCCTGCGTACAGCAATCCCTGTATTCCCATAGCACGAGACGCACGTCGACTGCGGGAGTAAGAAGCAGCAGAATCAGCGACATTGGACGCGACTGTATTGGGCGGAAGCTCTGTGTCTTGTTTTAGGTCATGGCTGCTGGCTTCTTCATCTTCTTCGGAGCTACTAGGAGACTCTTGATCCTGACTCGATCGCAATTGCCCTGACACAGTGACTCTTGAGGATCGATTTTCGATGCTCCTGATCGAACAGTAAATACAGATTATCACAGTGATGGAGTAGCATAAGTGAATGATAGCCAGAATTGCCGTTATGTTGCCCCACACACCTGCTCCCTCTCCGCGTATGCACTCGTCCCCCTTACACGCGGGTGGTATGGATGCCAGCCAACAAATTGAATAAATAGGATTGTACATATCCTGTAGCACCGGATAAATGCTGGCAGCCAAAGCAGACGGCCAGATCAAGATATGACAGTATTTTTCTAATCTCGACAACCTGCAATTATGACACAAAACCATTATGAGAAATGCTGTACTCAAGGAAGCATCCCAGCCCATGTTGGCGATAAATGCAAATTGCAATAATAATCCTTGAGCATCGCAGGATGCTGTGGATCCGACCGCGCCCCAAATATCCATTCCCTCTGGTTGTACAGTACTGCCAAGAACAAAGCCCACAGCATGGCAGAAGAGCGGGATCTGAAAGAAGAATTGAATCCGTGAAATGGTCAAGGCATTGCTCGCACGGGTGCTCCTTTGAGCATTATTTTTGCCTCGAGCTATCCTTATATCTTTCCAAGTCTCGACCGCCACACATATCACAGCAAGGAGCGAGATGAGAGCTGCTATCCGCGGCAGGATCAATTCCACATTGGAGGCATGATGGATGAGATCATCGGAACTTGTAGTTGTAGCCACATCTGGATCCAACTGGCTTTCAGCTTCAGAAGGACTCGCAGTATTCGTGTCGTTCACGGCACTTTGATCTGCCATGCTTGTTTCTCGCGGTGAGGCGTTAGAAGTACCAGTACATTTTTCTTCGTTGAATGGGATATTTGCCTTTGTGTGTTCCCCAGAGAAGTAGGAAGCTGGAAGTCGATACAAGCCATTAAAAACAATTTAGCCAGATTAAGATTCAGTGTACCAGGTACTACAGTATTTTTCGACACTGGAATCACTAGCCAGTATTTTTCGACACTGGAATCACTCTAGTAGCCAGGATTCTTATTAGGCCTTACCTGGTACCGGTACTAGCTACCAGGGTAGGTACCATCACTACTAGGAACTGGTATAAGCTGTGAAAATTCAGGCAATTCGTTTTTTGAACATCTCCATCAGAAGGGAATTATTAACTAAACTACTTTTAACTACTAGACTACTATACCTAGTTGTGTCTGTTAAAATCGGAATAGGATTACTACCAGGTAGTAGTACCAGGTACACTGTATTATTTAGTGGTATTTTGAACTTAACCCTCTCGAAAGTCATCGTGACTGTGAACAGAATGAATCAACAAGCGCACTGACAAACATTCAAATCAAAACCACCCTGGCATCAAGTACGATGTTTTCAACAAATTTAGATACACGTGAAAGAAATTTGGATGGACTGCTTTGTTTCAGATTCGCTTTCTCCATTGACGAATGAAAACCAAGAGAGTCATAGCGATCAATGCCCTCTCTTGAAATCAAAAATCAAGTGTTGTTGCTTGCTTGAAAGGTTCAGAAACCTGCAATAGCAATACATTCAGAAGCAGCAAATAGTCGTACAAATAGTCAAGAAATAATGAGATGTACAATATCGTTACAGTTTCTCTGGCTCTGCCTGTTGACACTTGCAGCCCAGCCTAGCCTGGCGCAGAACATTTTCAATCTGACCGAAAGTACTGGAAACGAGACAATTGTGGTGCTGGCTGACAACAGCACTCAACCGCCGGATCTAAATACAAACACGACAATTCCACCTGAAATTGACACTAACACGACACTATCCCCAGCAGATACAAACACGACGACGTTACCTCCCTTAAGCAACGTGACCAACAACACGACGTTGCCCCCCTTAGGCAATGCGACGAACAACGCGACACTACCTCCCGATGGAAATGCGACAAACATAACCACCATGGCACCGACTTCGTTTCCCACAGCAGCACCGATTCCCGGAGGACCTGCCACACGTCAGGTCATCAACACCATGTTTGTGGTTTCCAATTTGAACGACATTCGAATCGGTTCCACTGTTAACAACAGTGGCTTGCAAGCCGCGTGGCCTACCTTTGTGGCCGAGGTAGTAGCAGATACGCTGTCCAAACGAACCTTTCAGAGTGGTCCTGTCGGTCGACGTCGTCAATTACGCAATATCGAACAGCAGAAGAACAAGCACGAAAGCCAACAGCAACAACAACAACAACGACGACGACTATCGGTGGACATTGAACCTGGAACAGAATATATCTATGATATTACGTTACTGAATCCTTGTCCCACAGATGTTGGACCGGTCCACGAAGATGCAACATGTCACGAGGCTCGGGGTAGATACACGCTACTGTTGCGAGATGACGACGAAATTAATCCTGCCGCGGTTGAAAATGAATTTGGAATGGCGACGGCCCAGGCCGTTATGGATGGCAAACTCGATGATACCATGAAAGAAATTGCTCCGTTGTCACCACTCTTCATAGGGGTTGTTGCTCCGCCAAATAGTGATGATGGCTTCCCAATATGGGCTATCATTTTGATCGTGTTGGTAGCTCTGTTGATCTGTATCTGCTGCGTTGCCGCTACCTATCGCTATTTCGTCGCAAAGGACAGAGATGATGAAGATGGAGGAGGCAAAACCTACGATGAAGAAGGCTTCGGAGATAGCTTTTTGATTCCCAAATCCACAAAACCACAAACAGAAGTGGATGATACCGATGCCGAGGAAGGAGGACCCAAAGGCGTGGACGTTGAGTCTTTTTTTGACGACGGAACTCCGGTGGTTATCACTGGTGTGGAACAAGACAGTCCCGCTGTGGATACTGATGGTGGCGAAACAGACGAAGAAGAATTTAATGAAGATGACCATGACGATGACGATGACGATGACGATGACGATGA
>Ga0100402_1001344_pt1 | contig 28408 bp, 19 predicted proteins | sample CryGeyme20150102_FD_80419 | JGI IMG/M metagenome (GOLD analysis project Ga0100402, IMG submission 80419) | Groundwater microbial communities from Crystal Geyser aquifers in Utah, USA - Crystal Geyser metaG 2015-0102 | ecosystem: Environmental > Aquatic > Deep subsurface > Groundwater | place...
ATTACTTAGCTAAGTAGTTGGACTTGGTAGACTTAGTGTGTTGGTATCCTCCTGTAGGTCCTGGTACTTCTTCTACGGTCTCATTTCTAGTCTTCTTTTAAATGTCTATTATCGTAGTAGCTAGCTACTACTACTACTACTAGCTACTAAGTAGTACAGTAGCTACTAGAGTAGTAATTAGCTAGCTAGTAGTAGTAGTAGCTAGCTAGTAGTAGCTACTACTAGCTAGCTAGTAGCTAGCTAGTAGAGAGTAGTAGAGTAGACTACTAAAACTAAGATAGAGTGCTACTAATACTAGTAGTAGTAATAGCTACTACTACTAGCTAGTAGTAGCTACTACTCTACTACTAGCTACTCTAGCTAGTAGTAGTAGCTAGTAGTAGTACGTAGTACCAGCAGGTAGCAGCTACCTACTCTCGTCTACTACTACTAGTACTATTACTAATACTACTCCTACTATTAGCTACTACTACTACTACTACTACTACTACTACTATAATAGCTAGTAGTACTACTACTACTAGTAGTAGGTAGACTAGCTAGTAGTAGTAGAAGACTACTCGGTACTACTCTACTAACTACTTAGTGGCTAGTAGACCTAGACCACTACTAGCTACTAGTAGTAGTAGTGGTGCTGCAATCAGAGCAGAAAGAAGCGGAACAGGGTACAGGCTAATTTCCACTGTTTTAATGCTCAAAACGGTTTGCATATCTTGAATTTATTTTGGAAACAATAATGAACAGAAGTGTAACAAACACTCTGTGCCTACGACGAAAACAGCTCCTTCGTGAAGAATGGAGATGTTATGTTGCACTTTTAGGTTGCGGCATAAATAAACCCAAAGTGCGCGTACTGGACATGAACAACTATATATTTCTAAACCGAGGCTACCGAAACGACGAATGCTTTCTTTTCCTCGCTTTTGTCATGTTGGGTGATTCCTTCTTCTCCTGTCTTGATGCGAGTGCTACTCACTGCAATAGAACCAAATGTGGCTTCCGTACTTTCTTCATTCTTGTGGTTGGTATCGCGAGTGCCCACAGCTGTGTTTGGATCAAGTGTCATAGGTGCACACTTGTCGGCGTATTCTTGGATCGGGGTATTAGTGGAACGCAAAGACGAGCCTACGTTAGCTATTTCAACATTTTGAATATGCATGCCAACAGCATATTCAGCAGCTGGAGTGCTGGGAGTGCATGGTGTTCCAGTGGATCGAAGGGATGACCGCATTGCTGTGGGTGTATTTGTTGATCGGAGCGACGATCCTGTTTCTTCTGCAATCTGATCCAGGTGCGCTTGATCTCCATTCATTTTGATGCTCGGAAGTAGCAACGAATTTTCGGTGAATTCCTTGCCCTCCTCCTCTTCGTCCTCGTTTTCTAATTCAATAGTTGCATCAAGTTTTGAGGAAGGCGCTCGTAGGCTTCGCGAAGCAAAGGGACGAGCGAGTGTACGGTCCTGGCCAAGAGCTTGGCCGTGACTAGCATTTGTAAGCCGACTCGGTGCCACCCATGCTGTGGGTCTTCTGTTCTGGGCTGCTTGCAATCGTACGGAGTGCATAGAAAGACTGCGCTCGCAAAACTCGTGCTCGAATACGTTGGCTGTGGTTGGCGGTCGCATAGCACGTGACATATGGGGTCGGGCAAACCCACCAAAGAGTCCCTTGGTGAGATTTTTTTGTGCTGACGAATAAAATCCTTGTTCCTTCCGTTCTTTTTGTCCAACACTGCTCGATTTGATAGGTTTTTTCGGGACTTTAAGCTTGGCTGCCCGTTCAGCTTCCTTCTTCTTTTCGTGCTCAGCTTCTGCTTCTTCGTCAACGTCAAATCGGAGTGACTTTTCTTCCGTCGTGTTCATAAGAGCCTTTTCGTGACTAGCATCCCCAGCATTCGTTTTTTCTGACTCGTCTGCCGTTGCCGTCGATTTGCCCGCCACAGCAACCTCGGAGTCGGCGACACCGCTAGTCTTACCGCTGGCAATTCCGCCCGTAGTTCGGCTGTCAACTGATGTATCGTTACCACAAAGTAAAAATCCAGTGACTTTTTCGTACCTTGTTTGTACGGCATTTGAGAAATCTACAATCATATCATCAATATCCCCTTGACAAATCGAAAAAGATGATAAGTTTGTCTTCCCACTGCTGCCATTGCCGAAGGAACCAAAACTTCCGTCGCTGCGGAAACCTCGCCTACTTTCGGCGTCAGCAATAATGTGATCTAACGACTTCTTGATATCTCGCATGTGCCATCGAGCCTGGACGTTCGCGTGCCAAGAGTTCTTAAGCAAATCTTTCACTGAGGAGCTCAACCATCGCAAATGACTCGTTGGTGGTCGCTCTTCGCGCTCGCATACCGTCTTTTTATGTTGTTCGATCGATCCGACAGCAAACGGCTTCTGGAGTGTCAAGAGCTCGTACGTGACCATAGACCACGAATAAACATCAGCCTTTTGACTAATACATTATCAACGGATAAGGAGTTCAAATGGGAAAAGGGAGAGAGAAAATAAGATTCGCACTTTGTCTTTGGTATTGCACACTTGACCAAGCTAACAATCTGAATGGAGCACGTACTTGTAACATCGACTGTTCGACAAAACCTCTGCCGCCATATACAGAAGTGTTCCCTTTCCTGACATACAGAATACCTGGTCTTCATGAAATGCGGATGTTGCTGCTGCCGTAGTGTCAGCGGCGGTTGTGGTGGCGGTGGCGGCGCCTGCCGTCGAAGAGTCCAGCGCCATTTCCTTCATACCAGAAGCGTCATTTCTGGATTCACCTTCTCCCTGTACAGGCTGCAACGGTGCTTCTGTTCTTCCATTCATCATTGTCGGAAGCTGTTGCTGTTCAGTGGGTGGATTAGGTAACTCACGGCAGAAACCAAAGTCAAATAGTTGAATGACTTGAGAGTCTCCGTGTTTGTTGCTTAGTGAGCTGCTGTTACTGCTTTTTGTTTCAATGCTTTGGTATGCCGGTAATTTTTTCAATCCAATATTGTGCGGTTTCAAATCGCGAAAGACTAAACGGCGCTCATGCAAATATGCCAGTGCACTTGCTACCTGTACAGCAAGTTTCAATTTTTCCAAAATCATGGCTGGCATGTACTGGTCCGTAGATCCTTGAACCTTCCAGCGATGAATCCTTTGAACTAAAGTTTCTTGGAGTTCATCCACGACCAAAAAATATGAGTCGTACAATCCCGTCGCCGCAAAGGTTGAGGTTCCTCCCAAGGCCATGCCACGCAGCTTTAATATGTTAGGATGATCCAATCGCGACAAAAATTTGGCCTCCATGATCAAATCAGCCGCGGCAGCTTCAAACAATTTTGAATTTTGCAGCAATTCTGATTTCAAATGCTTAATAGCATATCCAGTGGAAGAATCCTTGTTCAGTTCGATAGAGGATGCCGATGAAGGATTGGTGATGACAACGCCAGCGTCAGTGCTAGCTTGAGCTTGGTGTGAGGTATCTACGAAATCTTTGCGCAATTCAGCTTGTTGTGGATGATCCATCAAATACTCGGGTAGCAATTGCAATTGCTGCACACGGTATACATTTGAATACGTTCCACTTCCCAGCAGTTGACTGGTATGAAGTTCAATCCGATCCAAATAGGCGACTGGCAATGCAGGACTCTGTAAAAAGAGAGAATCAGCCGTGTACTGGTCGACGAGATCTTCCACGACGTAGGATGATCTTTGGACCACGACTCGTTCCCACCACGAAGTACCTGCCTTCTTGGGTTGGCCAACAGCACTGGGCGCTGTTCCGTGTCGCAGATAATCCTTTTCAACAACTTGTGGTGGGCGATATTGTTGCTGTTGCTGTTGTTGTTGTGGTGGTGGTACCTTTGCTGCTGAAGGAATGGGTGTACTGGAAATTCTACCTTTTTCTACTACTTGTTGCGGTCGAGTACTCGACATTGCAAGACGGCTGCAGGTACGTGCGCCACCAGCAGATCGCATACTCGAGAAGGCCATGCTATCATGCGCCAAACTATCGGCCAAGACAATGCTCTCTTGCATACTTGTGCCATCGGCACCAACCTGTTGTTGTACTTGCACTACGTGATGATGAGGATGTTCTGGATGTGGGTGAGAGTGCACCACAGAAAGTGACATACTGCTCATGTCGTGTTTCTTTTCTTCTTCGCCTAGTCCTGGCAGTCCTATACTAAGACTGACGTCTGCGGCTGAGCACTCGTGGGGAAGTCTTTCTTCCTCTTCTCGTTTTTGCCTCGACGGAGGAGGAACTGCCTCGGTAAGGTTGTTTTTGTTTGGTAGTAATACACTCGCTTCTGCCATGATTTGGCTCTCATTATCACCATCGACGGTTTGCTCGTTGGTATAATTTTTGTTGTCACGATCCTCATCGCTTCCCTGTTTCTTCGGCTGTTCCTCTTCGTGGCGACGTTGTTCGCTGCTGCTCTTGGATAACTTGTGCCACAGTTCGTTCAATTCTTTGCGGCGATGTTCAACATTCTTGGTAGTTGGCACTGTATAATTGGGCACCACATTTGCTGCTGCTGCTGCTGCTGCTGCTGTAGTACCTATGATGTCCTTTTGCAGACACGACAAATCCTTCGAGGTAGCAAGAGTAGAAGCTGCTTCTTGTTGTGCAGTGTTGTGATCACTGGCGTGATCGTCTAGAGATGTAGACATCCTTCTTGGAGTGTTCGTCTTTAACTGCAGTATTGCCAGGAGGATACAATCAAGCTGTGGTTCTGTTGATTGAGTTCTTCTGAGGTTTCGCTCTCAACAATACTAAAGAAGTAGTGTAGTATTCAGCTTTTATTATACAACTATTCGTTACAGTTAGTAGGCAACAACCTACCAGGTAGTACATTAGTAGTACTAGTCTAGTTGGAATTTGGAATAAAGTGATCTGCCTGCTTTTTTTTTTCAGCTGGAGAAGGGGAGGTGTTTAACTGTTTGCTGCTGTTGTTCTTTTCTTATTAGCGAGTCTGTGTTAATACCTGGTAATTTGCCTTTTTGTATCGAATTACGATCAAGAACCGATATTGCAACGTCAGCGTCGGCTCGATACTTAACAAAGCGGTTAACGGGGAGCCAACCAAGGTAAAAAAATCACTCCATCTTTTGACCCAACAAATCTGGAAAAAAAAACAAAGGACTAGTAGGATAGATACGGATGGGCGAGGTAAATAATAATAATAAGGCCTGCAATCACTTCATCTTCTATTATTATATTTGAAGGAATGGTGGATCAATAAAACAAAAAACAGGTCATTGTTTGCCCTGTAGCAGCACTGGACCAGCCTAGTACTAGCTACAGTACTGTAGTAGGTTTGGGATGTTGGCAAAGTGGAACTTTCTGCAAGCCTTGCCAGGCCGCGCAAATATGCATGTACTCGCCTGTAAAAGCATAGCCCCTTCCGTTGTCGGAGTGGGAAAAAATCATCGCTTCTCCCATCAGGACCTCAAGTCTCATAGATGAGCTCAAAAAGAAACTATGAAATAAAAAAAACATACTCGAGCAGACTAATTCGGCACCGGTATGATGAGTAGTAGTAGTAGTATTTATACTACTGGCTCTAGCTACTAGAGAGTACCTGGTACTCTACACATTTCGAATACATGTTCTAGCTACAGTAGTACTCTAGACAGTAGACTACTAGAGTACCTGGTACCAGGTAGTCTACTAGCTAGCTAGTACTTTACTCGAGAACATCAGAAGAAACTCAAGCTTCCGATCCTGTGCTGCCCGGGTGGTAGTGTATTCCACTATCTTCTACAGTACGTAGTACATAGTAGTAGTCTACTAGTAGTAGCAGTCGTTGCCAGAACGAAAGTGGGTTGCACAACATTTGTTATTTTTACTAGTAAAATAAAATACTGATTATTCCGATTACTAGTCTAGCAGTAGACTAGTAGTAGTCTAGTAGACAACAACTCGATTGCTATGTTGATGGATCACAACTTAAAAGACTAGCATAGGCAAAACAGTAAGAAAATCACGGTACGTACGCTCTAGTTTAAGAGCAGACAAAAAGTAACAGTAATGAGCGGCACCAGCAGTGCTAGCAACAATTCAAGTGTGACGTATTCCACCGCCATCAGTTTGATTGCCTTTGGTATCGTATCGGCTATTACTACCCAATTGGAGCGTCGCAAACAACGACAAAAGAAGTCACAAGCACCGGAGGGGCATTTCCAAGTACTTCTACAATCGCCACCGCCATCTGCATCTCGTCATCTACCCGAATCTATTGTAGCGTACCTTCACAAACATGGTGGTAAACAGTGGCAAACGAGTTATTCCGTGAACACCGAAGAATTTGTCCGTGCTTGTCCCAAGGTAGAATTGCACGTCCACTTAGACGGAAGTTTGGATCCTGATTTTTTATGGCATTGTTTGCGACAATACGACGAACAGGATCATAATGTCTGGATCTCGTGCCTTCCAGTGAGTACGACTCTACCGTGGGATCCTCAGCATCCACTACCCGTTCGGTATGTACACGGTACACTATGGTGTACCACAACCCACACTGGTACTAAATACAGTGTGTGTTCGTTTTCGATACTGTGTGTGGCTTGTTGGCTTGATTCGATCGCTCACGTTATTCTCTCCTTGTTTTTGCAATGGGTGTATCTTCGTGTATGACTTGTCAAAGACACCTGGTAAAGACGTGTCCAACCATAGAAGACTTTCACCAGCTCTGCACGTGTCGCCGAGGACAACGATCGTTACAAAACATGCTCACGTGCTTTGAAATATTTTTGCCCTTGATTCGAGGAGCTCCACCGGCACTTTTCTTGGTGGAAGAACTGGCGTACGATTTTTGTAAACGACAATGGGAACAAAATGTTGTGTACACCGAAGTCCGGCACTGTCCTCATCTGCTGATGCGAGAAGATGACAAGACACTCTCGGGGTCCTTTGATATGGATACCAATGATGTTGACGATAATGATGCTGGCATTAATAGTGAATATCAAAAGCGAAAAGAGCAAAAACATAGGAGCCGTTTGGAATCGGCACGGAAAGTTTTGCAAGCCATTACACGTGGACTTCAGAGAGGCTGTTCCGACTACAACATTGTCGTGAATCAGATTCTCTGCTGCATTAATTGGAGACCTGATTGGGCTTGGGATATTCTAGAATTAGCGCAAGAATTTCGAAGGGGAACGCCTTGTGGAGTTGTTGGGATCGATATTGCAGCGGGAGAGGAGCACTTTGATCCAAAGACTTTCCCTGACTTGTATCAGGCGCACTACGATGTGATGCAAAAGGCACAGGCACTTGATATACCCATTGCTATTCATGCCGGAGAGACGCCCAATGGACTAGAGCATGTCCGAAAGGCTGTCAAGAAAGGCCCGGGAGGGTACGGAGCGAAACGTATTGGTCATGGATACCGCATGGAAGATTCGGTTGCATTGATGCAGCAACTTGCTAGGGACAAGATCCATGTGGAAATTTGCCCAACATCGAGCGTGGAAACCGGAGGATGGATCTTTGACGAATCCATGATGGTGGATGACTCGGCGATAAACTCTTCTGAATCAGAGCAACCCCTTTTATCGGCAGCAGCCACAAAGAAGAAAAGAAAACCTTGGAAGGACCACCCAAGTTTGAAATTTTTGGAACACGGAATACCCATCTCAATAAACAGTGATGACCCAGCAGTCTTCCACACAAGCTTATCATGGCAATATCGAATAGCCTTGACAAAAATGGGTTTGACCAGAGAACAAATTATGCAATCAAATTTGGACGCTCTGAATGGATCGTTCGCTGCTCAGGAAGACATCGCGAAAATCCGGTGCATTTTAATTACGTTTGCTGACAAGGTTGCTAGTAGAGCCAACATAGACACGCTGCCATTCGAAAGATTCACAGATCGAGTTCGTCACCCTTCCTAATTTGACAAGGCTGCAGTATTATTATTCAGTGCACACAGCAACAGAAAGATTCCTTGCATTTGACTATAAGTTCGATATTTTCCAAAGCTGATAAGTTTCTGGCGGAAAGGGGTCAGGAGTACACTAGCTAGCAACTGCTGGTTTTAAAGTTATATTGTACAACGTTACGATACAACAGGTAGCATGTTGGAATGTGGGCAATTTAGATTGGTCATATGGTGTTGGGGGAAACTTTGCTCCCATGAGGGAAACTTTGCCACCATCCTGTGGTGTTGGGGAAAACTTTGCTCCCATGAGGGAAACTTTGCCACCATCCTGTGGTGTTGGGGAAAACTTTGCTCCCATGAGGGAAACTTTGCCACCATCCTGTGGTGTTGGGGGAAACGTTGCTCCCATGAGGGAAACTTTGCTCCCATGGGGGAAAACTTGCCACCATCTCCTGCTGCACTGCACTGCTGTGTGTTGCAGTGTTCAATCAAAGCAAGTACCAAATTCTAAGCTACAGCAGTACGGCTGAGCGAAGGGGCTCACTCCAAAGGTATACAGGTTGAATTGTGACCTCTTTCTGCTCACTAGTGTTCACAGTGGGCGTGCGGCACGAATCTCCTTGAGCTTTGATAGCTGTGACTTATGGATGAAAGATGCTTGAATGTGGATAAATGTCCCGTCCAAAGCATGCTGAGAAAGGAAGATCCCGGATATCCGAGGCAAGCTCAACCAACGCATCTCGTATTTCGCCACCTAAACAGGATTGTTGCACTCCCAAAATACTCGACAGACAACCCTCCGTGGTCTCCGGAATGTCTCTGATGTCGTCGTCGTCGTCAAGAGACGCTTTGATTGCTTGTAGTTGTTGATTGACTTGCTCCATTGAAGGTCGCTGGGAGAGATCCTGATGCCAAGCCTGCCGCAACAAGTCTCTGAGTGGATTCGTCATGCACTGCTCAAAGTCAATGGACTCATCGCCGCCTTTAAAGGAAGCCGTACTTCCAATAGATGATAAAGATAGAGACAGACCGTAAGAGGATGCCCCAGACCAGAGTGTCGTGACATATGATGATGCATCCAGTGGCGGTCGGTCTCCTCCTTCCACCACAAATAGTGAGTGCTGCTCCCTTGAATATTGGTAAAATGGCTTCTGTAAGGTCAAGAGCTCGTACAAATTCATGGCAAATGAATACACGTCGCATTTTAAATTATAACAGTTGAACCGCAACACCTCTGGGGCCATGTACCGGCGTGTACCTTTTCCCGACATTAAAAAGGTTGCCTCTCTTGCTTTCATTGTTGGAGTTTTTAGGATTTCTGCTTCGGTAACGACATCTTGCGGCTGGTCTAAAGTTGGAAGCTCGCGACAAAATCCAAAGTCGAACAATTTTACAGTCAGCAAAGTGTCTCGACTAGAGCTTCGTATCAGACCAATATTCTGTGGTTTTAGATCTCGAAACAACAGATTTCTGTCGGCCAAGTAGGCCATCGCACTGGCGACCTGAAGCGCTATTGACAACTTACATTCCAACGTGTTCTCGTTTAAAAGCTCGCCTTGTTTCCACCGCTTGATTCTCTCATGGAGATTCTCTTCCAGACGATCCACAAGAATGAAAAAGCTGTCGTAGTGACCATCCTCAAACGCTCCTTCCCAACCTTTGGCCAATCCTCTCAATTTCAGTATATTGTTGTGGTCCAGCTTGGAAAGATACTTTGCCTCCACGACAAGATCAGTAGCCGCATCTAAAAATGTCTTTGGATTGTCCGCCTCGAGAAGCTCTGGCTTGAGACATTTCATGGCATACATAAATTTGCCATGACCAGCGCCTTCCATTTGGGAGGCCAGACGTATTCGCTGCCTCTGGATAGGCGACAGCATATCGAAATGCGAGATATAAGTAGAGCTTCCTTCGTTGTCCACGCGTGGTTCTTTGTCGAGTATATCAAATTGATGCTCAAGTTGTATGCCAATCACTTCATAGACGTTGGAAAAACTACCTTGGCCTAATAACGTGCCGAGCTTTATCTCGCTACGATTAAATTCAGCAATAGGATGCTGCCTTGACGTCAGCGACGAAGATGACGACGAGTCGTTTTGTAATCTAGGTTCGCCTCGAAGGTACGAAGACCTCTGCGTTAACCTTTCGACAAGGGAACGAATCACAGCAGAGTAGGTTAATCTGGATTTGCCTGTTTCATCATGTGGATCGACGGTAAGAGATGCCACCGAAGACGACATTCTACGCTGCGGCTGCTCTAGAGAGATAGACGGAGTGAAAACTTTATAAGAGAAATACTGTCATCTCGTATAGTGGCATGTTTATGTTGGCAGTCTTCGCGTTACAAGCAATCGTTTATTGGAGGCTGAAGGGTGAGTGGCAGGTCGAACCAGAAGGGGTTCAAAGGCTAAAGGAGAAGGTGAATCACCTCTGAATTTGCGTCTGGATCAAGACGACAGCAGCTACCACCAGAATGTCTTTTCTGCTGAACAAATTGTTGCGAACAAGCTGCACAACAAACATTAGCACGAATGGATTTAGCGTTGGGTGTTATTATTTTTTCACTTCGGTATGCTTTTAATTAGTCATTCTCCTAATTCTCCTCATACCAGTAAGCAATCGTTCCCTCGCGGTATTTGCAAGATTAGGACGATGCGCCACCAAAAGAAGTCCCAGAACGAAATGAAAACGTAATTATGCGCTTCTTGAATCCAATAAAATTTCACAGAGTTCATCGCTAGAAGGTGTCCCGGAAAATCCAACCGATTAAGTGCGGGAGTAATTAAGCAAAAGTGGGAGGGATACATTGAAATGTTTTTAAGGTTAAGGATCCATCGATAAATTCGGTTTGGGTTAAAGCTAGAAATGTATTATTAATTTTTTTTTAGTTTAACAAAAAAATAAACCGAAGTGATGATGAAGGCAAGCGACGAGCGACGAGCGAAGTGCCACGCATATGATTACTCTATTATTTACATTGATATCAACAAAAACAGACAACAATATGCAATCGTTGTTGTCAATAATTTTGGCCCTGTGGCTTCTCATCTTTTTACGCTCCTCTTCTGCGTTTATTCCTCTTTCAACTGCTAGAACGTTTATGGATGTCGCCCTACCAGTAGGAGACAGCCTTCTAAAAGTACGAGGCCGAGCAGCTTCGTCTTCCATCATTTCAATAGCAAGTGGGGCCAACGACTACGTATTAGCTTTTGATGCGGAAAAATCCAGAGTGCATTTTAGCAGCAATGACGAGGGAACAGAGGAGGTAGTGTGCCTCTTATCTGGTCTCTCGCCCGATAGTTGGTCAGCGGCTTGGCCATCACCACCTTCTACTTCTAGCAGGATCAGCAGCAGTAACGGCATATTCCTGCATTCATCGCATCCAATCCCAACCTCGACATTTGATACATCTTTGGGAAAGCTATCGTCTTGTCATCGACTGTTGGCTTGTGCACGATTGACGCGCTACTGGATGGGTCCTGCCTTTGCAAGTGACGTCAATAATGTTCCTCTAGATACACAATTTTTGCTCGTCGAAATCAAAGAGGGTGGTCCTTACGCTCTAATGCTGCCTTTGTTGGATGGCGACTTTCGAGCTAGTTTGTATGGAGATAGCAGGAAAAGCGAACTCATATGCCATCAAGAGAGCGGAGATGCGTCCGTAGTGACTGTGGGTACCCGAGCTATCTACTTAGCAGTCGATCACGATCCCTATAGACTGTTGAAAGAAGGTTTTGCCACTGTGGCAGAGGAAACCAAGACCTTCTTTACCCTGGACCAAAAAGAATTACCGCCAACTGTAGACGAATTTGGATGGTGCACATGGGATGCCTTTTATTCCAGTGTTACACCACAGGGTGTGCTCGATGCTGTCACGTCACTCCGCAACGTAGGTATACAACCAAGGACTGTGATTTTGGATGATGGCTGGCAGCAAGTGGAACCTACAAAAAAGGCAGTTATAGTCGAAAGTGGCAAAGCTAAGCCCGTGCCGATCGTTTCTACACTTGCCAATGTCCTTCTCGGTATTGTAGCAAAGGTAATGGAAGTATTCTACGAGAGGTGTGTGCGAAAGTCCAAACACAATTCAATTCCAAACCGAATTTGGCGGTTTCTGACATCAAGAGTTTTGAAAGGGCAGCTCTGGGACTACTTTGATACGGAAACTGATTTTGCCAGGCAAATGAGCGGCTTTGAGCCGAACCAAAAGTTTCAAGAGAATGCGGATGAAAGCGCGACAAGCCTGAAAAATCTTGTCTCTCGTCTCAAGACGGAGTTTGGGGTAAAGCAATTATACTGCTGGCACGCCCTTCATGGCTATTGGAGGGGTATAAGTCCCACTCTAGGCATAGAGGCCGGCATCAATGCTACCAACGTAATGCCTCAATTGTCAGAGCATTTGCTTCGGGTTGAACCTGTGCTAGCTTGGGATGCCGTATCGCTGTTTGGAGTCGGCCTGGTTCCAGACGAGGGAGACTTATCCATACTCTATGAGAATCTTCATGCCCCCCTGGTCCTCGCTGGTGTCGATGGTGTAAAGGTTGATGTTCAATCTGGAGTGTCATCATTGGGCGGGGGCATTAGTGGCGGAAGTCGAATTGCTCGTGTGTACACAAGAGCCCTTGAGAATTCCGTATCAACAAAATTTGCATCTCCAAATGGTGCGGCTGGTTGTATAAATTGCATGTGTCATTCTACTGAAAATCTATACCGCTACCAGCAAACATCAGTGGCAAGGGCATCGGATGATTTCTACCCGAGGAGACCCAACAGCCATACAGTTCATCTGGTAAATGTAGCATACAACTCTCTATTCATTGGTGAGATTTGCCTTCCTGATTGGGATATGTTTCACAGTAAACATGTATCCGCAGGCTTGCATGCAGCCGCCCGTGCAGTGAGCGGTGGTCCAGTCTATGTCAGTGATGCTCCTGGGCAACACGACGCTGAGCTGCTAAAACGGCTCGTGCTGGAAGATGGATCGATATTGCGTGCCTTACTGCCCGGTCGTCCAACACGAGACTCTCTGTTTGCTGATGTTGGCCAAGATGGTGCTAATGTACTGAAGGTGTGGAACAAAAATCAACACGGAGGTGTCATTGCGACGTTCAACGTGCAAGGTGTCGCATGGAATTTCCAGACACATGAGAATGAGGTTGTCATAAAACATCCGCCGATTCTGAGTGCTTCGATTCGACCATATGATATTGAAAACCTAAGAGAGACGCAAGGTCCATTCGTAGCTTTTGACCACCGATCCTCTTCGCTCACATTCCTTCCAGATGGTAACTCGACGATAGAGACCGAGCTGCCATCACGAGAATGGGACATTGTTACCGTGGTACCTGTGCAACAATGTAGCTCGAATGACATTGCGTGGGCACCGATTGGCCTCTCTGACATGCTTAACACTGGAGGTGCAGTTTCTGATGTTTCTGATATTGCAACTGTTGTTAGGGAGGCTGATATGCAATCATCCATTACAACGTTTACAAGTCGCGGTCCTGGACGCTTCATCGCTTATTGCCAACCAAAACCCACGCACGTGTCATTGACTGGTGGTACAGAGTCACCTTCTCGTCTACCGTTTACCCACGATTCTCAATTGGGGTTGCTGAGCTTTACACTGCCGAGTGAAAAGGGTGAACCGCACAGTGTTAAATTGGCTTGGGAATGATTATTCATACTGAAGTATAATTATTGTGCGAAAAGGAGAGTTTGAAACGAGGGTCAATGCCGTACAATCCTAATCCGATCATATCTTATCATCGAAGTCACCTATCCAGAGAAGCGTAGCTTTCAACATTGCTCAGCAAGATCACGAATCCACGGTCGATCTAGCTTTCCCTTCGTTTACTCGCTCCCCATCGGTGGACAACAATAGCGAAAGCTTGTGATACACGTCTCATGACAGTGTCGTGTCCAGCTCTAAAAAGGCAGGCAAGTGAAAAGCAAGAAGAAAATAATCAAGGCCCAGGGGCTGCAGTTATTGCTCTCCTATTACATAAATTTTGCCGCACTTCCTGTACAAACAAAATTTCTCTACCCTACGGCCTTTGAATTTATGCCTGTTACTGCTGAAAGTCACTGCCATTCCAACTATCCCAACCAGATCTCATGGGCTGTGTCAAATCGGTTTGCTTGTTTAATAATTCTACCAGGGCACCATCCGCATCGTACAAAAATGCAAGTTCGTAAACTCCCTGTCCGATCATTTGTTGTTGTGGCTTTAATGCAACTCGTAGCATGCGATTGCTGGTCTCTATACTAGTTTGGTTCAGCGTCTCGAGCCATGTTGTCAAGTCGGAAATTCTTTTGTTGTTGCTGCTGCTGCTATTCGAGGTAGCAGCTGCAGACGCAATTTGATCCGTCACGTCCAGTGCAAAGTGGTTGTGCCCCAAGAGATCCTGTCGATCCATGAGATCAAAAGCGCGTCGTTTCATGCCTTCAGGTTCGTCCAGGACAAATGAAGGTACTTCAATTAATTCCAACCGGCACCCCGTATTTTGACTGCTACTGCTATTGCTGCTCTTTCCTGTCAATTCCAACCAGGCTGCTTTTGCTGGACCGGCTCTAAATTTCGTCGACACCTCAAATCCTAGCAAACTGTAGAACTCGATAGCCAGAGTAATGTTGCGTGTTTTTATGGCTGTGTGATGCATATAATGTAGAGGAGGAGAATCGTTATCGTTGCTACTGTTGCTGCTGTCATTCAATGCCATAATAGAATAATCTTTGTTGGATCGCTGCTGGCAACCTTTCGTCTCTGCTGCCTTTAGAGGACTTGTAATGAAAGCAGTGGTTTGGTGTACCGGGAAGAAGAAGAACTGGAGGTAGTATAAGCAACGTACCAGTATGGGTATTTGTCGCTTCATCTTTGACTATAGGCAGTCGCATATATACTTATGCTATCTGTTTCTCATATTCGAGGACTCCTGTGAGCTTGAGATGTGAAAAGTGAACCAGCGAAAGAAAGAAAAAAAGGTTAGAAACACCATTCATAAATCATTCCGTCAATATTTATGAAATGAATGTATCTTTCAGGTCAACAATGAAGTGTGTGGAATGTTTGATAGCTGGAACAGTTTCATAGTGTGTACATTCGACAAGAAGAAGGAAACATCCCTACCCCCACCGTTGCACACACTACTATTGACTGCAATGGAATCGCACACTTCATGCTAATTATGAAAGCACCAAACACGCGGTAAAACGTGGGTGTACTGGATCTATCCCGCCAGTTATGCATTCCAATCATATGTGAATGACTCGCGTTATTTGGAATGAGTATCTCGAAAATGGCGGGAAGGGAGAAGGAACCGACGACAATGACTGATGGACAAGAAGTAGTCGTATGATTCAACTGTAGCAGCCATGGAACAAAATAATTATTATCTCATCAAGAAACTTACCGTTTCGCTAATTCCAAACAAGCTGCCCCCCTTGCTGTTATACATGGAAACACTGCGGGGGATAGAAACCTAATTGTGAGGTTTGGGCACTTGGATATACCTTGGTTGCGTTGTGTTGGTTGGTGTGGTGTGTGGAGTGTTTTTACCCTGTTTACTGAATACTAAGAAGTGAAGTCGTATCTCTACATTTTTTATTAGTACTACGTCTAATTTGGTGCATGTTACCGGTACAAGGCGCAACAAGGCGCAACAAGGCGCAACAAGGCGCAACAAGGTGCAACAAGGTGCAACAAGCGCGCTTTTTACTAGCAAAAAAAAATGTGAACTCGTGTGAACTCGTGTGAACTTCTGATAATATTATTTAAACAATGGCGAGTCACGATCACAACCCTAACCCTGAAAGATTTGAGTGCTCCTTCACTTCAACAAGAAAAACAAGAAAATTGGAAACAAATAATAGAGTACTAGACTAGTTAGATAATAAAACAGCAATGGCAAAGTTCTACAAAGTACTCAATTACATACATACACTTGCTACCAGAAAACTCCGCTAGTTAGTATTCTACTTTCTACCAATAACACTACTTGACAATGATGGTTCACAGAGCGTTTCTTGTTCTTACATCTCTTTTAACAGCTTTAACTGTGAAAGCTTTTGTTGCAAGTTCTGCTGTTTCAAATGCTGTTTCCTGGAAGCCGCCGCCGACGACGCAACTTTTTATCTTTGGCGGTGGCGGTAGAGGCAAGATCCCAAGTAGTCCCACCGAAAGGGATAATCAAGCTATTGCAGCAACAAAAGCGGCTATTAATAAACCAAAGACATCTGGTTTTCCTTTAATTGAGTGTGAATTTCCACCTCTCAAAGAGCTGAACAAACTAGGTGATGGATCCATGAGATCTGCCAATGAAGTGGACGAAGTGAGCAGTATTTGTTGTTGCTTTTTTGTTTAAAACGTGTCTGATTCTCCCATGAATGGTGTTCCCATTATGCCACTATATCTCACAATTTCGCAATTATCACACACTCAAAAAACAAATAATCGTAGGCGAATTTGGCGTTTTGTGCCAAACTGATCAAATCCATTGCGCCTCTTCCAATGCTGGGACCAAAAACTTGGCTCTTGACGAGTTCGACTGCTTCCAATGGCTTAAACTCCAAGGCCGAAGCTGTCGCCAAAAAGTCCGGTGCTACTGCTGGGACTCTGCGCAATGGAATACCCGATGGCCTCGCTCAAGGTGACATTTGCATCCTACTGGCTCCCACGGGTCGACAGGACTACAAAATGGCACAGGCTCTGGCGGAATCCAAAACGGCCAAAGCCGTCGTCATCATTAATGGTCTCGCCAAGGACTTGGAGTCTGTTCCCGGTAGAGCTACCATGGCATATTTTCTCAAACCATTGACCTACAACAGCATGGTATCTGGATTTTTAATCCGATGTTATCCTGAGGCGTGGACAGTCGTTGACGCGGTAACAAAGAAAAGTTTGGGAACCTTTTCGGATGCCGAAATTTTGTTTCGAGAATCTAATACACCAGACCTGCGAAGTTCAGGACGACTGGTTCAAAAAGCTACCGACGATCGAGCCATTGCTGCTCGTAGATAAGAGCATAAAGGAATAGCATGCTACTACTGATCTACAACTAGAAGGCAAGAGTGTATACGACACAACTAGTCCAAATTCATTCTCTAGAATGGGAGCGATCCAACCGTATGGATCCTTTTTTTTGTGGCCGATTGTATGTAGCATTTTTCTTACCACAATATAGATTTGTGCTGCTTTGTTGAGTTCTCCTGGGTCGTCGTTGTACTAGCTCGGTTTCCAAGGACTTACTCATTTGCATCCTGCTGACAAGCGGGTATCCATTCCGGTTTTTGGGTTCTCTCCCTTGAGCGTAGGATTTTTGCAGAGGTTGCGAACATCAAAATCACCAATGTAAGCGTCACTGAAATCAGCATTTTCCACGTCGGCTCCTTCGAAGGATGTTCCCGTCAGAACGGCATTACTAAAGATGGTCCCCCTGAGAGACGATCCTTTGAAACTAGCTCGATCGACAATGGCATTGGTAAAATCGGCATTATCAAAATTGCTGTCGTGCAAGTATCCCTTGCTAAAGTAGGCTTCCTTGAAATCGGATCCCGACACATCTGTATTGGTCATGATGACACCACTCAGATCGAATCCAGCGGCCTTGGAATTGGGCAATTTGCACAAACGCAGGTCGTATAGCTTGTCGCGTGCGGCATTGGATTGTCCAATGGCGGAACTGGTAAATACGCAACGGCTCGTGTCAGTCTTGTCCACGGGAGGCAATTTGAATTTTGTAGTTTGGCCTTTTTAATGATTTTTTTGTTTGTGGTCGATGATATTGATATTATTTATTGGAACGAGAGAAAAGCGATGTAGAAAAGAAAGAAATGTAAGCGTTGCGTGTGTCACCGAAGCGACGAAATCCAATACTTTGGACGGATCTGTAATCTGTAACACCGTCATGTCAGATTAGTCGTTCTTAGTTCTTACCATCGGCCAACGAAGGAAGTGGACTGACTACCATTGACAAAGCAAAGAGTGCCGAGAAGGCTAATCCCTTGAGATTATCTCCCTTATCAGCAGTGTCATCATTATCGAAAACTGCTGTTAATTGTGTTCTGCTGCAACTGCGACTTCTTGTTGGAGGTCCCACAATAAATCCACTGCTGGTGGAAGCCAGGAAAAACAAGGCAGAAATCATTGCTGTTGGACTAATCTTCATTGTGGTGTTGAGCTACAGGTATAGTACAGTACGATGTAATAATATTATTATGTGAGCTTCATAAACATCCTCGATGACAGGCGCAAAGAGATTCAGTTGCCTTGGGTATTACTACTCTTCTAGCCACCTGGTAGCTAGTAGATACTACTGTACTCGAGTACAGTACAAAATAACAAAAAATACTCAGTGTAGTACCTGGTATCTAATTTTGATTCTTGCTGCAGTAGCTTGTGACGTCAGTCAGTGAAAAGATTCATCGCATCTTCTGCTCCTTCTTTCGCATAGATGAATACAGTAATAAATAATACTCTACTACTAGTAGACAACTATTACTACTAGACTATTATCAACTAACTAAAACTATCAACATCACAAAAAATAATAAACAATTTGAGTGGTCATGGATCATGGTAAAGCTTTGCTGTAGGTGTTCGTTTTGGTTGGCTCTGTTGACCCTCATAGTAACATCATCTACTACGGTTAGTAGTGCCTTTCAACCACTGCGGATTATACTGAATCCGCCAGCAAGCTTCTGTCCACCAGAAGTGCAGCTAGAGTGTTGTCCTTTGATAGGAGGTCCTCCTTTTTTGCCACTTCACGTCCAAGTAGTGATTCTTGTGAAAGATTTCACAGCAACAACGACGACGACGACGACAACAACAACAACAACAACAGCAGCAAATCAAATCAAATATAAATTCGATTTTATTCCTCGACAAGCTACAGAACCAGCGACGCTGTTCCGGTTGTTGTTGCTCCAAGAAGTGTCGGGAAACTTGCGATGTTTGGCATCATCATTGTCGTCAAAAACACCGGTTTTGTCGCCCAACAATGCAGCCCTCGCTGAACGAGCGCGAATCTTTACAATGCAGTACCAAGACAATTATCCCAATCTGCATCTCATCAAGAATAATTGTTGGACCTTTGCCTGGAGACTGCTGCAGCATTTGAATGATACTGAGAAAGATGACTAATGACAGTGACACTCGAATAGCAACACTTGTTGGAAAGCCGAGTGACACATGATTGAACGCAAAACTGCGTATGTGGATAGTGATTCCTGGGATGCAGGGCGGTTGGAAGTCCCTAGCTCCGCGTCAGTATCAACAAGCTGAGACCATGACAGACTGAGTTCTGAGTTGCCTTGCTAGTCACGCGTAACGCCACCTGGCCTGCTTATAAAGCAACCTCTTGGTTAGCAGTCAGCTACAACAATTTTCAACACTGGAGCTATCTCACTCCAACACATTCCGTCCTGGACACGAGCCTCGTTTTTTCAATGAGATTTTCAAAATTTGAGAACGACCAAGATTTCCATTTATTTTTTACCAGTTTGAGGGGCAACGTCTGGGGAGCTACCATGCAGCTACAAATGATCCTACTGACCCATTATAGCTTGTTACATCTCAGTATGACTCATTTTATGATTACAAGAGAATGAACGAGCTTAGTCGGACAAATGAATAAATGGTGGCGTTGGTAATTTCCATCTCAATTTCATACTGCCCACTCTGATTGGGCTTCCATCTGTGACCGTCTTTATTTTTCAGTGCGTTGCACTTTTGCCAATCCATCTCCGTTATTTCTGTCACTGGTTCACCATTGATTGTGATTTCGACACGTCCCATCTGATTAATTTCTTCTTCTGGTAGCATTTTATTGGGGCGATCAAAAGAGCCAAAATATTCATAAAAGTCCCCTTTCTCGCAGTTGAAAAAGTCGCACTGCAAGCCCCAGAACACAGGAAGAAATGACTGAGAAACCAGTATAAGCGATCGAAAATTTATACGCCAGATTAAGATGGAACTTACCCTCTGGACACAGGCTAAGACGTATCCCTTACTTTTTGCTGCGTCAAATTCAACGTAGTGCTTCTTCTCGGAATTATTTGGGATTGTCAACCGTCGTTTGCCTTCAACACTGCTGACCATAAATACATCTTTAAAGTCGAAGTGGAGGTCGGCTTTACAGGGCTCTTGATGGTCTCTTGAATTTTGTATCAGCTTAATTTTGTCTCCGCGCCATGGGTATGCCGGTGAACTAATGTTAATTTCAAATTCTCTCAAGAAATTGTAGTCAATTCCCGCTTCAAAAGAGGTCAAGTCCGTGTATTTTCCAGGAGTTGCGGTAAGGTTTTCAGTGTAGAAGTTCCGTAATCGAATGTCTGCCGGAAGGCTGGCAAATTCACAGAAGGCGGGCGCCTTCATGAAGGATTCTTTGGACATGTCCGCCATTCGATCTGCTCGGTCTCCGGTCCACCACTTGTCCACGACTTTCTCAAGCCTTTCTGGGATGGGCGACTCAAAAATGTTATCGTATTTTGCTTTGTCTTCTTGATCAATTTGCCGAAGAAGAACTTCCAAACGCTCTTTCCTTTGCATGAGTGTCTCCGGTTCGGACGGTTCCATATCTATCAAGTGCTGAATCGCATCCTCCCAGAGGTCTAATACGGTCATAGCCAAGAGATTGCCTTCGAGTGCGTGGATTTTCCAGCCTGGGTGCCACGCCACCCGGTACCTACGGTTAGTACAGACTGTGTTGTTCCATCTGTGGTCAGCGCATCCAGGCTCGCCATTTTCTGTCATTCTACCACATTTGAAATACCGCAAATTTTCCGGCACTTGTTCAATTTGTTGGTCCGACATGCCCTCCATATCTGGCACTGCTTCCATCACTTTGGATTTCATGTACGCACTGTTCCATGTCAAGGTATCCATGCCCAGAGTTTGCATCTCTTTAGCAATTTCGACGCATTCATCTGCCGGGTGCATCACAAAGAGAGATGGACGGTAGGGGACATTTCCCGGTTGCGACACGGCATTTGGGTGTTGTGAAATCATAGCAGCCCTGTAGGCAAACATAACAAGTCTCCAGTAGTCCCGACCATCTGTTTGTCCAAAATCCCACGTAATGTGATCGACACTGCTACCAGCAATAGAATTCATACACAAGGCGAGCTGCGGAGCACCACTAGAACCCCCCATGGCGTAAGATCGAGCTTCGAAATCGAGTCCAATTTGCTTCATGATGGGTTTCAGTGCTGTGTCCATCACGATGGTATACGATTCGTCAAATAAATTTCCGTGTCCAGCCGCAGAGCTCATTCCCATGGTGATCCACAGGTAATTCCCGTAAGTGTCAGTCTTCTTCCTCTTATTACTGTCTATGCCGCTGTTGCTTCTACTGGAAGTACTGTCTTGCAACCAACGAAGTTGTCGCTGTTGTTGTGCACTGCATTCCTGCATGCATACAGTTTGCTTTTCTAAGCGTTCTTGAATAATGGCAAGTTGCAATTGAATGATTTTCATTTGATACTTCTTTACCATGCGTCCCCAGGCGGGCAGCTGGAGTGGCGGTTCCGTTTGATTCGAGTCGATATCACTCATAGTAGGTCGTTTCTTGGCTTTGTTGGCGATGATCTGATTCGGATCATCCAAAATCCTTCGTCGTCCAACACTGACACGAGTCTTGTTTCCCTCGACGTCGTCCCCTTCCTCGGGATAAAAGATGTCCAAATAAGTTTCTTCCCCGTACTTCTTCTTAATATCTGTATTTATCCAGTGTCTTCGTCCTTCTTGCAACCGCTTCAGCATGGTATCAGGTTGCAGAATATCATCGCCTCCAAAGGCTTTCAGATCGTCAAATGTGGGATTTTGGCACTCGGCAGTACACTGCGAATTTTCGGGTATGGAGGCTTGGTCGGCGACTTTTTGAACATCGTCTCTCGCGTCGAAAGCCACTGCCGAATTTATGGTAGTCGGATCTTCGGCGCCTTTTCTGTTCTTCTCCTCGTCATTTCTCTGCTTCTCGATAATGGAAGTCATCATCGTATCTTTGCGTTGGCTCGTTACTCCCTTCAATGCAATGCTCCCATATTCCACCATGCCCTGACGGTCGACATACAAAACCAAAAATGAAATTCCCACCGACGCAATCAAGATGCGCACCCAAAAAGTATTGTTGTAGTTCTCAATAATATCAGGAAGACTCGAAAAATGACCCTTCTTTTCATGTTGGGTCACACCTGCTACTGCTGCTGAAGGCGGTGCTTTTCGGGGGCTCGCTCTGACCATAATGGTTGCCTGGTTTGACATTGGATTATTATGATATGGATTGAAAATGAAATGAAATGAAATGATTCATTGTGTGCTCTATGCGCATTAATTCTCTCGTCGTTGCTCTTTATCGGTCAACTTTTTTCGCGTGTTGTCGCCATGACTGTGTGAGCGCACCCTACCTAAAATTTTGGGAAAATATTACTCCTAACTACTACTAGCTACTCGAGTAGCAGCTAGAGTAGGTAGCTAGAGCGAGTACAGTACTACCGTACTAAAGAAGTACTAAGAAAGTAGGAGTAGTACCAGTAGTAGTGTAGTACGTGTACTAATTCAAGTTTCTCACTGGACACGTTCTCGAGGGTTCATTTTGAGGTGAAACAAATTAAGCCCAGGTGGACTATGGCAGTTTACCTCCTTGTCTCTTATTAGGCGATATGATGGGACTCAGGAGTTAGGTCATACTCTATTAGGTCGTGTTGCCACTGCCTGCTTTGTATACACACAACCACTACTTTATCCATAATATTCACTATAATATCTAATAGTCTCCACAAAAGCTTTTTACGGAAAAAACATTTTTGATATTATTTTAATAATAATATTTCAATATTCTACAGTAGTAGTAGTACCAGGTATGTAGTATCAAGCTACTATTCTACTACGAGAGTAATGCTTCAAGCTAACGTGGCATTCTATGCACTATGCACTCACTATCCCGTCAACTGAATACGAGGCCACATTTGACCGTCGTCTTGTTTTTCACACGTCACTACCAGGGTCTTTCCTCCATCGTCCAGTGTCCATGTGCATCCATCCATATCTACCTTACCGTACAAGGTAACATCAACTAACACTCTTCCATCGTATTCAACCTTGACCGACTTTGTTTGGAATTTGACCTTTAGTTTAGCCTTGTCCATTATACTCTTGTCATCTTGTTGCACGCGCATCTCTACTTCTTCTTCGGTTTGCGTCCAGACGTACGAATCTTCTGTCACCTCTTCTCCTTCCGTGCCTTTGACATTCGGCTGGGTCGTTCCCGATGGTTTGCCAGTGGCAACATTCATGGCTTGTTGCCAGGCCAAATTTTCGGACACGGCACGTTGCATCCATTCTGCCGTGGCCGAGGTATCAACAGGAGCCTCGAAATCGGTATTCGTCATGACCGGTCTGGTTTGACATCGTCCCACGAAGACATCTCCGTAAAACAAAGGTGGGGGATGATAGCCACATGTTGCTGCCATTTGACTAGCTCGTTTGTTCTGCGGTAGATTCTTTAAAAGACCAACTTCATCCAGGTAAATATACACACCCGTGTATCTATTGGTGTCGGCAGGATGTACCAGGGGGAATGTTTCCACAGAACCTTGAGCCGTTACGGATTGCATAGCAGCCGTAGAAATTTTATCCGGATCAACTCCCTTCAATTGACCGCCACCGGCAAATTGTTTGGTGGCTTGTTCCTTGAGCAGGTTGGTATCGATGGTTTTGGAGTCGGCAAAAAATGATTGCACGTATTTTGGGATTGCATCGCCTGGATTGTTCGCTCGGAAATCAGCAGGTAATTGGAGTGTTGCCATAGCTTTAGATTCATCTTGTGGAATATACACGAAACTAGTGGAACCTTCTTGCTTATCCTGGGGAGCTGTTCTTGTTAGATTGAGCTGCTGAACCTGCTGGACGATACCAGAAGAGCTGCCATGGTTGCTGCTGCGGTCTGAAGGATTTTCAATTAAAACGCCTCGTTCCTTGAGCCAATCTTCCCGTTCCTTCATGGTCATCTCCTTCTCTTCGGTTGTAGCGCTGCTGTCTGCCATTGTTTGACTTATTTGTGGGTTGCAATTAATTTTGATTGATATTATGTACTCTACTACTAGCTAGTAGTAGTAAATGTAGCCGCCTAGAGAAAGGGAGTCTTATGTGATTCAGTTCTTTATCCATCGCTGAGATTTTTTCGTTTTCCAAGCACTTCCACGTGGAAAATTTTACTTTTCCCACCCGGACAGATACTTCAAAAGTGAGAGAAAGATACCATTACAAGATTCAAGATCCGAATATCATCATGTTGTTATTACTAGCTAGTAGACTAGTAGTAGTACATAGTACATCAACACTTCCGATCGCTTCTTGTTTTGATTATTATTACGTTGTACGGCAAAGTACCTTCATATCGAGAAGACAATTGGGACAATTTTCTTCAACATCCAACAATAAAATACCGTAAGATGATGATGTTTTTGAGCACCTTCCTCCTGGTTTTGCTTGCCAGCCAAAGCACTCAGGCTTTCCAGCCAGAAACCTCAATGACCAGCGTCCGATTGGTGTCCACGTCCGTTTCTGGTCTACAAGCTCATGCTCTTTCCTCCGCCGCGAGCCATGATGACAGTGCGCGGCGCTCTTTCATGACAAGTAGTGCTGCTTTTGCTGCATCCCTGCTTCTACCACAAATACCTGCCTATGCCGTCGATGAGAATGTCGATTACAAGGCTGTTGCCAACGATATCATGGATCTTGTTAAGAAGAACCCCGACTGGGGTCCTAGTACGTTTGAAGTCTATCTTTTCTGTTGTCGATTGCGCAAATAGCGACATACTTTTTCTAAACTAGTCTTTGTTTGTACAGCCCTGGTCAGATTGGCTTGGCATTCCTCCGGTACCTACGACAAGGCTACCGGCACGGGTGGATCTGGCGCTGGTACCATTCGCTTCAAGGAAGAGCTTGCCCATGGTGGAAATGCCGGACTATCCGAAACAGCTGTTAAGTGGCTCGAGCCCATTCACGCCAAATATGACGGATTGAGCTACGCCGATCTCTACACTCTGGCAGGTGTGGCTGCCATTAAACAAATGGGTGGACCTACCATTGGATGGAAGTCAGGACGCGTCGATCAATTGAGAGATTTGGTTACTCCCGATGGCCGCCTTCCCAATGCCGACAGTGGCCCCCCTTTGGCGGACAAGTCGGATGCCGATCATCTTCGCAGTGTTTTCAATCGCATGGGATTCAACGACCAAGAAATCGTCGTTCTCAGTGGAGCCCATGCCTTGGGACGTTGCCACACCACGGCAAGTGGATTCGATGGACCTTGGACTCCCACCCCCACAACCTTCAATAATTCGTACTATACAATCTTAAAATCCTTAAAATGGATTCCAAAAGATTGGAGCGGACCGCCTCAATATGTCGATGGCGCCACGGGCAAACTGATGATGCTGCCCACGGACTACGTCTTGTTACAAGATAAGAAGTTTCTCAAATGGGTTGATGTCTATGCTAAGGATGCCAGCAAATTTAATGCAGATTTCGCGAAGACTTTTCAAAAGTTGGAGGAACTTGGTACGAAGAATTTAACGCCTACCGAGTGGGTCTAAGCATGCAAAAATTGCCCGTCGAGTAAATCCAACACAAATGCAATGATCCATAGCTAATACAGTACAAGTGAAAGCTGAAGTCTCAATCATCAAGGAGAAAATTTGATGATAGTTTAATTATTTTCTGTTACTTGTGTTAATTGTCGAAACTCTCTTCGTTCCTCATCCGTGTAAGGGAACCAGGCAAAGAAATGCAACCAATACAATCCCATGGTGGTTTGCAATTCCACCATATTGGGAAATTCCTCCTCAACGGATTCCTTCATTAGCTCTAGCCATGCTATGGCATAATTTTTGGTCATGCGACTACTGGTATGTTTAGCCATGACTTTTCGAAGCAGAGTCGTATCGACGGTTTCTTTGTCTCGAAACGAAGGACCACCAAAGACTTCGATCAACCAATCAAATTGCCGAAAAGCTTGAATTTTGGCAGTGCTGCTGCGACTGTGAAATTTGGCTCGAAAGTCCTCCGGAACTTTTGAATCTTCCCAGATCTTGCGGTAGAAATTGTTGGATAACTTTTCCAATCGTTCGCTCTTTTCTTCCTCTGTATCTCCTGGCAGGAGAGAAAAAATGTGATTCACGGGAATAATTTTACAGGAAGCATCAGTATTCAAATGAACATTATAATGCTGACCAGGCTTTAAATCCCAGCAAGGTCCATCTTCTTTCGATTCTGCGAGTACAATCGGCTCTGTCGTGCCATTTTCTTGCTGGTGTTGGAGAGAAAGAAGGCTGGGACTGGAAATTCCAAAAATGGCTGCCAATTGCTCTGGAGAAGCGCTAAGTTTCTTAATATCCAAATAAATGGTAGAATTGCAAAAACAAGGCTGGGTGTTATTTTTGGCCCAATGCAGATGTGCCTTGCTCTGGTTTTTGTTGTTATCATTGTTACCGTCGTCTTGGGACATGCTGTGATTGGGTGAGTGAGAGGAGATGGTGTTTTCGAATGAATAATGGATGCTCTGTTGTCTGTTGTTGGTGCGGGATGAGTTGCTTTTATTGAATTCAACAGCGATTTTATGAAGCAATAAAAAGATAATTTTGATGCCACTGGTTGATAGAAAATGTCTCTGTGGCTGTTGGCGGAACAGCTAGAATAATAATGACTGTAGAAGGTAGAAGATGGTGGTCGGACGGGAACCGATGATGCAAAGGATGGTGGTCGCAAGAAATCGAAATGATCATGGAATGGTGGATGAAGAAAATGTCAAGATACTTTACACGCACATGTGCTCTCTCAACATAAGTTTTCGTCTGCCCTTCCAACCAACGGTGCTGACAAAACAGCAACAGCAACAGCAAGAACAGCAACATTATTATTATTATTTGAACACAATTGAAGAACTCAACAAACATCCGTCGATATCATTTATTTCACCAGCATACCCACATAAATAGCTTACTTTTCAAAAATGGTGACGTGGGGAGCCAATACAGTTTATAACATAAGTTCGCCTGCACCTTTTTCCGGAGGAAGCTTTGGCACACCAGCTCCAGGACCGTCGTTGTTTGGAGGAGCGCCTTCTCCAGCTCCAGCAAGCGGATTCAATTTTGGATCGTCCAACACGACACCTCCCACTTCCGGTAGAAGTAGTATTTTCGGTTCTACCGCTGGTTCAACTCCAGCGCCATCAACTGGTTTCGGTGGTTTTGGTTCCACTCCAGCCTCAACACCTGCGGGATTCGGCCTCTTTGGTGGAGCTCCATCGTCGTCCTCCTTGTTCGGGGCAATGTCACCCACTCCAGCTCCATTTGGGGGGTTTGGAACGCCTGCTCCGGGATTGTTTGGATCCACAGCAACGCAACAACAACAGCAGCAGCAGCCACAAGGACCTCAGGTTCCGGCCCAAGCCGCCATGCTGGCCTTTCTTGAAAATAAGAATGCTGCCGAAACGGAGAAAATCAAGGCCAAGCTCTCCAAACTGTATAATGCTTACAATGGACAATTGCCTCCCACTGAAGGAAAACCCAGTACCTTTGTATCCATTGTCTACAATGATCTGACGCAAGAACACCGCCAACAGATGTGGCTCCAAGGTGTAGCTCCTGGCAATCAAATCATGCCCTTGGCACCGCCCAAACCACCGCATGTGTCGGAAGAAGAATGGAATCGTGCCGTGGTACAGAATCCCGATCCCATGAGTTACATGCCGATCCCACTCGTGGGTGCCGATGCTCTCCATGCTCGCGTTACGTGGCAACAGGAACGGGCCAAGCAATTGGCCGCCGACGCCGCCTCGGTGGCCCAATCGCACGAAACCGTTCAATTCTTGTACAAGCAGGGACGAGAACGCTTAGCTAACCTGCAGCGCCAACACACCAATCATCGACAACGTTTGTTGAACGTCATGCGCAAAGTCGAGGTCGTCCGTTGTATGAATCAACCGCTCCAACAGGACGAAGTCAAAGCGCGCAATCAGTTGCGCGAGCTAGATCAACACGTGCAGCATGTTCGCCATTTGCTCGCGCAACTAGAACCCAAAGCTCGAGCCGTGGTGGGACGACGACATGCCAATGCCCGCAATGGTAGTGCCGAATTGCAGAATATCGATTTGCCCCACGATCGAGAAACTCTCAACCATGTCTTGAATACGCATCACGAAGATCTCAAGAAAATGACCGTCAACATGAGCAAAGATATTCGGGATGTTGGGTTGATGAAGGAGCGCGTGTTGCGCGGACGCTGAACGAAACAATGAAAGTTTTGAGATGTTGGGGAAAGAATGAACGAGTTTATGACTAACAAGCAGATGCAGAATCACGAGCATGCTGATGATGACGACGACGACGACGACGACGAATACCTGGTAAGACACTCCCGGGTAAGAGGATAAACTGCGCCCCGCTCCACGGCCTGGCTCCCCGTGCAAGTGTACTCCCCGCCGACTTTGGCTAGGTAGGCCCCAAGCTTGCGCTTGGGTGATGTTATTTTGGC
>Ga0100402_1001351_pt1 | contig 28336 bp, 25 predicted proteins | sample CryGeyme20150102_FD_80419 | JGI IMG/M metagenome (GOLD analysis project Ga0100402, IMG submission 80419) | Groundwater microbial communities from Crystal Geyser aquifers in Utah, USA - Crystal Geyser metaG 2015-0102 | ecosystem: Environmental > Aquatic > Deep subsurface > Groundwater | place...
TGTAAATGCTATATTAGAGAAACTAAAAGATTTGTGTTATGTAAAATATCCCGGGCATGGCAGATATCTCTGTAACCCTTACAGAGAAATTCTGCCATACGTAGGGTGCTCTTCTCTGATGAATAATAAGAAATGAACCAACCGTATTTTTCTTGAATCTTTCGCTGTTTCCTGAGTCCCGAGTGGATCTGTCACTCGTTATTGATGAGGAGGCAATTGGAAAACGCATGCTGTGAGAAAGTGGTGTCAAATACATCATGACGATGCAAGTTCAAAGAAAGATTTTCCTTCGACGTTTTGTTAAAGATAGTGTTTGAATGAATGAGGTCGTATATTTTTGTTTTCCTATTGACAAATAGTTGGCAGTTGGCAAGATTGCGCCAGACACCGAATACTATGAAGTTGCTAGCTCTCTTTTCCCTGCTCACGGTTCACGTTGTCTCTGCCTTTGTAGCAGCCCCTCAGAAAAAACACCACGAGATCTCATCAATCGTCGACCATCCCTCGTTGGGACAGCCGCTCAACGTGGCTTCCTTGAACGATCCTTTGGCATCTGGTTCGTCCTTTGCTTCATCTTGCAATCCTCAAGCATTGGTTTCTGACTTTTTGGACGGACTGATGCACGACCCAGATACCACTCATCGAATGAAACTGCTGTTGCACTCGTCGACGCATAACTGGCGGTCCAAGATTTACGATGCCATTGGAGCTCCGGCTTCCGCCAACGAAGACATGGTTGCCGAGGCGTTGGGAGCAGCTATGCAAAAAGTGGACAATCAGTTTGCCATTCTCTTGGGCAAGGGCGAAGAATTTGAAATCGTCTTTCCCAGTGACCCCGTGAACTATAACGACGGGAAAGCCTGGATTGAATGTCGCCTCTACAGCAAGAAAGATGGAGAACTTTTGGTCGTTTCGGGATGGGAATTACGACAGAGTCCTGCCAGTGGTTCCTGGTTGTTTGACAGAATTGATTGGCAGGATTTTCGGGATGCCTTTTATCCTGGTCTGGGACGCGAAGAGTGGTGCCGTGCCTTTGTTTAAAGCCTGAGAAAAGGACTCCTCGAGTAGTACGTGTTAGCCGAATGATGTGTCATGCTTGATGCAATACTATTTATTTTTTATGTAATCGTTTCATATTCAAAAGAGTCTACTGCACTATCTTATTGGGCATTCATATTATCAGTGAGCCCTCTTGCCACTGTACTGTAGAGTACTACTAGTACTTATTAGTGTCGGTGTATTCGAGTTTCCGAATGCTCTGAAAGCAATCTGCATTCTGCACAGGTCGGCAAAACTAGAAAAATAATAAGAAATGCAATGGTAAAAATCAAAACCTTAAATTAAATTTTAAAAACCTTGCTCAACCGTAACAAAGGCACGACTGAATGACCCCTCCCGTGACTTCTTCATCACACTTCACACATACATGCAGCAGCCAAACCTTCCCGTATTTTTTATTTTGTGTGTGCATGATCAATCCGACATAAAATATTTTCTTATTATTTCACTGTTAACTTATTCCTGCAGAAAGTCTGTCGTCTACTGCATTGGCAGAAGAAACCTAATGAGTCAAGTGGCATCACAACAGCCACCGTCGGTCAACCTCACAGGTAGCAGGCATCGAAACAACCGCGTGAGCCTTCTCGTCCGAGAACGACCTCTGGTGATTTATGGTCTGGTGGCAAACATTATTTATACTCTCGGTGCCATTTGCTTCGTCGCCTTTGCTGCCCTAGAATTCAAGGATCGGGAACGAGAAACGATTGCCCTGATAATTTATTCTATCTCATTTGTTGCATTCCTTGCCAACGCCTGTGGCGAACTCTATGTTGACACGACGAAGGGTCAGCGAGCTGTACGACACGGGCGGTACAGTACCAACAGATACTTCAATGTGGTCCTTTCCATCTTGTTTTTAGTAGGAACCATATTGGATACAATAGCCTTTTTCTTGTGGATTGACCGCCAATTTGTTACCGAACATCGAGTGTTGTATGCATCCTCTCATTCATGGCTCCTGGCGGCCATCTTGGCTCTGGTTGGACAATGTCCCGAATGTTCGAACGTTGACGCCATGGAAATGCTCGATGATATTGGAAACTCTCTATTTCTAGTGGGCACAGCCATTGACTGTGTTGTTCGATATGTCGATACAGATATCGAGTCAGGCAGTCCTCCTCGACCGGTGGCAAAATTGGAATTTGCATCGTCACCCTTTTGGCTAGCGAGTGCTTTTTGCTTCACTGCAGCAGATAGTCTGAGGGCAAGAAAGATTCAACAAAATAGGAATTGCGCGCCTAGTTCAACGTCCACAAATGCTCCATGAGGGAACTATTAAAAAAAGACAGTCGGTGCGTGGCTAAAACAATCAGCAAACGAGTCAAAAGACTGTTGTAAACCAAGCATTCCTAGTCGCGATCATCCGCACCAGTAGGCGTCGCCACCACTCATTGACGCCACTCCATATCTGTATCATTATTCCCATTTTGAATTAATTTTTTTACCATTCTGGACATATGACAAGGTTTTTTCGCTCCCTCGAGGGAAGAAAGTTATTGTGCGTTGCAGGGTAAATGCCGATTGAGTACCCATAAAATTACCTACAGTATCCAATATCAGACAAACAGCAGTAATTTGTTGCATGTATCGAAACAACAGACCAGCGTTCTGCCTCATAAATAATGCCCAGCTTTTCTTACTACTCGAATAGACCTACTGGACTCTACTACTCGAGTACCAGTATTTTGTAGTATTAGGGATAATGTGATCTGTTCCTCAACCTCAAAAATAAGGAAATTAAGGATTGGGCTTTAGGACCGCTGGGAATTTTTATTGAAGCAACGTCCCTTCTCAGGATTTTAGCCTCAGATACGTAAAAAGCTAATGTGGAGACTACATGAATATTAGAGTAAATATTATGACTAGAGTAAAGAGACTAGTGGTGTGTGTGTATAGGAAGCAGGCATAGGCACACGACCTAATAGAGTAAGACCTAACTCCTGAGTCCTATGGTAGTCCACCTGGGCTTAATTTGGATAGACACTATTAGGCACAGAGTCCCTTTGGTGAATTAAAACAAGACTCGGTCACAGCAATCAACATACTGGAGCATAATAAATCAATCAAGTAATATTAGAATCAACAGTGTACTACTAGTACATCTGAAGCTAGCAGCTACCCAAAAATGTCTGTCGACGACGCTGAGTGTATCTTGATAGATATTGAAAAAGCCCATTTAACCAAGAATGCTCGAGTTCTCGGAATGGGAAAGATGGATCCATTCGTCAAACTATCCAAAAAGGAAAGGAAAGATGAGAGCGAAGCAGAATTAATAACTCGGACAGCGACACAATGGGATGCGCATATGGAGCCTGTTTGGTACCACGTTTGTCCGCGTATTCCCACCAAAGACAAAGGCAGCGCAGTGCTCTCGTTTGTGGTCTTGAACGATTCCCAATTTAAATTGCACCGCCCGAAACTGATTGGATCGCACGATATTAGCATTGAAGATTTGATTCAACAAGCACGAAGCTCGAAACAAGGAAGTCTTGGGCTGCCTTCTCTAGTAAAGCTACCATTATGCGACAAAACTGGTGCCAGGACTGGCGCGCTGGTGCTGCAAGTCCGAGTGAAAGACTACGAAAGTGTCCGCAAAGCTCAACTGGAATGTCAAAATAATAAAAATACATCTCGAGTTGACCCATCCTGGTTCGAATCGCCAGTCACGCGATTAGGTGTTTCGGGAGGAACAGCTCCCTTTTTCAATCTCGTCTTGACGGATGCAGGCCTGCAACACTGTGCAGAGCAACCGTCCATGTCTAGTAGGAACCAGCATGACGTAATATCGAAATCGTACTTTATTGGCAAGGATCTCAGCCACGCTGAAGATGAACGAGAATTTTATGAGCAAATATTGCAAATCAAATCCACGGGAGCTGAAGCTGATGGGGTTGCCCTGTTGGCACCTTTTATGTTTGAGTATTTGGGTGTATTGGAAACAACAACAACTGAAGAACCAAGTACTACGTGTCGATTGCTGGTCATGCAAAACTTACGGAACGACTATCACCATTTTCGCATGCTAGATCTGAAAATGGGACACCAAACGGCTCAAGGAGGATGGCAAGGAAAATCGAGAGCCGCAGCTTTGAGGCAATACTTGTTGGATGGAATTACCAATTCTAGGACCGAAGGGTATCGTTTGGAGGGCTTTGATGGCTGCCCACAGCGGGTTGATTCTATGGACCCCTGGATTGATTTTTTGGCAAAGCAGACCACTTCTGAAAACAGCACTGCGTTTGATGATAACAAGAGCGGTACGAGTACATATTCTATCGTTAGAAAAACGATATGGGGGAGTCAAGTAACGGACAAGGATGTTAAAAAGGCTAAACGAATTATGATGCAGCAAATGACAGGCTCAGAGATTTTTCGTTACTTTCTAGATGTTCACCTGGACAGTGCTGGCAGCGAAACTGGTTCGGCCCCAAATCATGAGAATTTCTTGATATCTACAGAAGTGGCAGAGATTGTCTTGCACGAAATCGTGGGAAAATTGGCACGATTGGCCGTGACATGCCACAAGGTGAAGGTACCACAGAAATGGATTGGGAGCTCTGTAGCGCTGGCGTACGATGCTGGCCTGTATCCTCCTCGCAGCGAATCCGACGAAGCCGAACGAGTCATTCGTTCCAAAGTGGTTGTCAATGTCTTTGATTGGGGACGGTCAGAAGTGTTGATGCAGCGTGGGTACGAGGCCCTGACACCGGCCGAAAAGACGGATCGAGAACAATTCTGGAACAATTACAAGAACGGAATAAGGCAGTTAGCATACAACGCCGCTCGATCCTATTATCATCAATTTACAAACGTTGACCCGTGGATGGAACTCACTTTACAGGTCATGGATTTTGATTCCTTAACAGCTGATGACTACATGGGCCAGGCGACCATTCCTTTGCCAGATCCTTCTGACGAAACTGCCTTGCACACCTTGCAAACCAGTACTGCCTATAAACTAGCGGGTCGCTGGGCTGCTTGTGGTGTAGTGTACTGCTCTTTGGTTTGGGTCGACTTTTCTGCCGATTCGAGGTTAAAAGGTGCCTGGCGGGTAACTGTTGAGCGTGCTACTGGTTTGCCAGCCATGGATGTTAACAGCCTTTCTGATCCCTACTGTGCTGTGGTAGCACGGGATGGCCGGAATGGCAGTCATTCTCGAGAGCTCAAGCAGATGACCTGTGTCAAAGCTAGAACTCTCAATCCTGTCTGGAACGAGACTTTTGACGTTCCAATCGTTCGAACGTCCGCATTGGCGGAGACTCTGGTTGCTGAAGGCATTTCGAAAGAGCCAGCGTTGACAGGAATCAAAATGGCTGAGCTCTTCAAGTCCAGAAATTCTGGGGATTGGCAGAAGATGGTGTGCGATGCGGCTTCATAATAGGCGTACTTATTCCGTTTAGGCAAATTGATCACTATCCTATCGTAGCTACTAGTAGATCCACCACAGTAGTCGCATACAGGATACAGTACAGCCAGTGTATGGATGTACTCAATATAATAAAATAAAAATTATGGAGTATTTTGTTTATTACTCTGGCTGTGAACCAAATGGAGCAGAAGATTAAAAAATAGATTTCTTGGCCAATTTTAACGGCTTTAACGGCCGCGGTTCAGAGCACTTCCTTGGCTCTTGGCTCTCACGACCGTCTGATGATGATGAGATACGCAGCCTCGTTGTAAGCTTCCAGCTAGGCAAAAGATTTTCGCTTGCACCTCTTAACTTTTAAGCTTCCTCTTGATAAATCTCATTATTATTTTCTGCTCAACCAAGAACTTAATTTCTTGTTGTTTTTGTGTGTGCATTATTCTCAAGTTCTTCCTTCATAGACTTTTATTTCACTCTAGAATTAATCTCTGGAAAAGTATATTATTCGCATAACGAGCATTGACCCTCCTAGACCTTTTTATTTTTGTTTGATTAATTTTTTGGCCACACACGACACGACTACTACTAAGTACCAAGGACCATGATGATGAAACAGCGAAGCACTCCAAAGGATGAAGAGAAAAACGGCATCTACATGCTTCCCATGACCGATGCAGATGTCCAGACACCCAAGAAAACTGATAAGAAAGCCGATGATGATAACAATGGCAAGAGCAAGACACGCAGTCTAGTCCAGAAGGGACACGTGCTTCTTGATGTTGTCGAAAACTTTATAGCGACGGTTGTTATGGTTGTTATGTTCATAGGATTCTTTATCTACATGCATCGACGAGGACATAAGATTGTGGAAAAGGAAGCGGGTCCCGGTTATGACAAAATTCCGGTTGAGAAGCTGCCTGATATTATTACCAATGTGGCTCATGATGCCTTTGGTCAGTTCAATAACAGTACAATGGATGAGATGATAAATGTCTACAATGAAGAAGTGGATGAACATTCAAAGTACGTCCAGGATTACGTGAAGAAGACGACGAAAAATTACACTTTGCAGGTTGCGGAGAATTTGGATTACGCAGCTCATGGATTGAAGAGCTATGTTGAAGGTCCTACAGATCCTCCAACTCCTCAACCCACGCCTGCTCCTACAAATCCACCAACACCTCAGCCCACTGCTGCGCCCAAGACAAATCCTCCAACACCTCAACCTACCAATCCCTCTTGGCAGCAGCTTGTCGAGGCGGATATTAAGTCGCTCCACGAAAACTTGAAACGATCTCGAGCGGAGTACGGGATGGTCCCCTACGACGAATTCAAGGCGTACGTGACAAAAGTCAAAGCCGAAAGTTTGGAACCGTGGGAGAAACAGGTTTTGGAGGACTTGAAAGACAGTAATTTGAGAGAAAAGGCTGCCCGGGTCAAGGAGTACAAGACATCGAGAAAAATGTACGAGGATGTTCCCTTGGACGAATTCAAGATCTTTGTCAATGCCTCGCTTCGCGACATGGCAGAAAAAGCGGCTGCCAACTTGGAACCTTGGCAGAAGCAAGTCTTGGAGGACTTGAAGGTAGAAAACTTGAAGTGGAAAGCTGCCAACAATCCTAAAAAATTCTGGAGTACACGATGGGAGTACAAAAAGGTTGATATGTTTGTTTTCTTGAGGTTTATTAAAATGGCGGTCGAAGATCCTAATAAAGTCGCGCTTTAGTTTGTGACTGACGGTGCGCAATTGAAAGGACACATAATGCAGTTCTGTTTTGCTGTTCACCTTCTTCTTTTCCTTTCAAATATGGATGTATACATTTAGATCAGACTATAACGCAAAAAATAAATAAAAAATATACAAAAATAGTTTGCCAGCAACAAATAAATCATTTTGGTTTTTAGGTATACTGTCCCGATGGTTGGCATCCTACAAGGCTATGAAAGTATCGAGGGCATATAAAAAAATATCCAGTCTGCTTTCGCTGATAGACAGCACTAACCCAATAGCTCTCCGATTATCATCAAAATTTAAGAGTAAGCTGCTGGGGGAAAGCGTGAATATCCGAAGGTGGCCTCGTCCGTGATATGTGACTGAGGCACATCACCACACCGATCATCAGACGAACTTTTCATGAATTGGTTGACCAGGAGAAAAGACAATGATACGCTCTAGCCGTAAATCAAGAAATCTCGTGTAAGTGCAGTACTCCAATTAAAACGCCATTAATACAGGATCCATTGCAAAGGGATTTTACAGTTACCACTAAGTCAGAAGCTCCATCTACCATTTACTTCGATATCAGACGAAGACATTCTTTGGCAATCATCTTCTCTTCGTCAGTAGGAATGACCATGACCACAGGCCACGCCCCAACCTTTGTTACCACTCCATTGCTATCATCACCGTTGGCCTGGTTCCGAGATTCGTCCAAAGCCAGGTGGGGAATCAAGGCCCGCTGCATTTGATCGCAGGCCATCTTGCGAATCTCAGAACTGTGCTCACCAATACCTGCGGTAAAAACAATGGCATCCAAGGGCCCTTCCAGTGCAATCAACATGCTTGCAACGTGTTGCGTAAATCGATAAACAAACATATCCACAGTCAATTTGGCTGCTTTCTTCTCCTCATCATCATCGCCGTTGCTTGCATTGGCTTGTTTCAAAAGAGATCTCATGTCAGTGTCACCATTAGCAGACATGGCTTTGAGACCTGAATTTTTGTTGAGATCGTGTGTCACTTCATCTACCGTCTTGTTCAAGGTCTTGCAAGCAAATTCGATGACGGAAGGATCTACGCTGCCACTCCTGGTGGCCATCATCAATCCAGCGAGGGGCGTAAATCCCATGGTGGTATCCATGGACTTACCATTGGACACTGCAGTGAGACTCGCTCCAGCGCCCAAATGACAGACAATCATATTGTAGGATTCTTTGACATTATTGTCCTTGGTGGCTTGTTTGAGGACATCCAATTGTTTGTGGGCTTCCAGCGTAACGTAGTGAACACTGGTACCATGAAATCCGTATTTCCGAATTTGCTCCTGTCGATATTCTGCCGGAAGTGGATAATTGTAGGCAACAGGTGGTATGGTACTGTGAAAGGAGGTATCAAAAACAGCCACATTGGGAATGTTTTGATCTGCCAATAATTTTCGCATAGTTTCAATACCAGCCACATTGTGTGGGTTGTGCCTGAATAATTATTAATTTTTTCGAATGAATTTGAAACATGAGGTAATTCGTGAGACGAGAAAATAATATGCAAACTACTTGGCTTCGAAGAAAGTAAGCCTAGCCTCGCTGCATAACGTACAATGGAGCCAAATGTGAAATATCTTTGATTTGCTGCTCTTCCTTATCCTCCACAATGGCAGAACTGTGAAATACTGTACCACCATGAACAACGCGATGACCGACGGCAACCAAACGATCCAAGTAACCCTCCTCTTTCAAGTAATTCAGTACATGCCGAAGTGCCACTTCGTGTTTCATGCCTTTCGATTGAATGGTTTTGTTTCCTGGCAAATGAATGACACCGTCGGGAGTTCCCAAACGTTCTCCCAAAAAGTCACAAATATGCTCGGAATCGCCTTCCATGAGGGAGGCTTTCAACGAGGAAGATCCGGCATTGAGAGATAAAATTAACTGTCTTTCGGTCATTTTGCTATTATTTTTAGTTCAGGTTTTCAAAAACAATAGGCAGGTTGGTTTTCAGCCATCTATCTGCTTTCTTCACACTTTCTGCTTTTATTATCTGCATTTCCCATGGATTTTCAATTGGGTGTTCGCATCGAAAGTCCATGAAAGAATCTTTAAACTCCATGGACATTATTGTAGCTCGGGTGTCTTATGAAGATTAGTCGTATGAACCCGGGACTTGGAGTTTTAGGAAGCCTTCGGCTTTTTATTTTTGGGAATCAGTTGTTCGTTCGCGTTGTTAAAAATCGAAGCAAACAGAAAAGAGCATTGTAGCTAATAATAAGCAGGCAACACAACAAAAATGGATTATCTATCTACCTCCGAACACCCATTAAAATAGTGAAAATTCTTCGAAAATCTCATCGCAACATATCTTTTACCCCTTGAATTACTTACCCCTTGCAATATCAGCTAAAACAAATCCAAGAGTCCAACAAATAGACTAAAACATCAGCTTCCATTATTATTTATTACCATGACATTATTTAAGCTTTCGTCTCCAACTTTTGAGGACGACGGTCCCATTCCACCTGCGTATACGAAATGTGATGGTGCAAATCAATCTCCACCATTGGAATGGTCTGGTGCTCCCACCGACACGAAAAGCTTTGCCTTGATTGTTGATGATCCCGATGCACCAGATCCTGCCAATCCAAAAATGGTGCGTACTGAGTGTATTGGGATATTTGTTTTGTTTTGTACGTTTTCGTCGTCGACGACGACGAAGGCAAGAGCAGTACAGCAACAACACAGAAGAAAACTGTGGTATTCTGAATGTATATGAAAATCTTGTTGTGGTAACGTTTTACGTTTAAAAACGTGTCTTCTCGTTTTCTCTCATCTTTCGACGTTCATCACTCGCATTTATTGAATTGTTTCATCTTCAGACATGGGTCCATTGGGTCTTGTACAACATTCCACCATCGACAACCAAACTAGAAGACTCCGTTCCTGATTCACATTTACTATCGGGTACCAAACAAGCCTTGAATGATTGGAACGAGCTGGGTTATGGTGGACCCGCACCTCCCATTGGAAATCACAGATATTTTTTTAAACTGTATGCATTGGATGTGATTTTGCCAGACTTGGGTGATTTAGCTACCAAGAAAGATGTCGAACATGCCATGAAGGGACATATTATGGGCGAAACCAAACTCGTTGGTCTTTACAGAAAGGCGGAACGGACTGCTTAAAACAACGTCGATAATTTGAGTGGACAGTACTTGGAAAAACGGTCGCAGAGGATAATTTATTTGGCGTCAATACAATAATTCATAGAAAATTGGTTCTTTTACAATCAAAGATTATTTAATATCTAACGTTACATTCTTTGTTTTTGTACTCAATTTCTACTGTACGTATCTCAGTTTGTATGTCATGCTTGCGGAGGTGCGGGAGAGCGTTGACCGTCAACAGCCTGGTTTTCATTGCCGTAATTCTTCATAAATAGGTCAAATTCGCGTTCGTTTTCTTGAGGCATGACATATCCCTTTCTAGCTGCCGTCAGGTTGGTAGGTGGAGCGTGGTCAATCATATGCTCATTTACAACACTTGTGTCATTGTTACCATCTCGTCCCAGGAGGGTTCCAGCATTGGCCCTGTAGTGAGCTTTGATCACCAGTGGTCCGTCTCCCTTGTAAGCACCGGGAACTGTGGGGTCGAATCCAAACTGCGGCTGGGGTTTGGAATGATAGACTTCGCCTTCTATTCGATCTCTCACAGCAGGATCCCTGACTCTATATCCCAGGTCCCGTTCAATCCGGGTATCAAACTTGATTTCATTGTATGCTGGCTGAAAGAGGTCGCGAATCGTCATACCCACCTGGAATTTTTTCGATACAGGTTCTGCAGTTTGCGGCACAGCAGTATATGAGTCGGAAATGGAACCGGGCCGGTGTTGATTGGTTCTTGGATCGTTTAACTCGAGTCCGGTTGTACCGTGGGCATACTTTTCATTGTTCTGCGCCTGCAAAACTTGAGTCTCTGACTCGTTACTCATCGAGATAGGTTGTTTGGAGGTAGTGTGTTGCACCTTAGTTGGCTCCTTGACTTCTTGGCCGGGCGCAATAGGCGCTGCTCTTTCAGGGGCAGCTAGGATGCTCTTCAGCGCCGCTTGAGATTTCCTTCGTTGCACCCTGGTCATGGTGGAAGCTGCTGGAGTATTGCCCATTGTTGCCTCGTTTAACGATGACAGCAGCATTAAGTTTTGGGTAGATTTACGCCGACCAAGAACGAGTTTGTTGGACAAACGACGATTCAACTGTTGTGTCAATCTTCCGGCAGGTTTTACAACATCAAGCTTTTTGGTAGTGGAAGGTTGTTGCTGATGAGGTACCTGTATATTGTTCGACTCTGCCGGCTCGTGAAAGACACAAGAACCATTCTTTTTCGAAGATGGTCGTCGATTTAGAGTGCGATGATCGCTAAGGCTCAGAGGGTATTCATTTGAATTCGATTTTGGGGAGTTTGAGCTCATGCAGACTGTTGAATTAGAAAAGGACTTGTGCATCCTCATTCTTGTTTCTTTGAGAGATTCCCTGTGGTCTTTGGCAGGTCGGATCTCTGGCTGACGCGTGGTGATTCCTCGTTTTTTCTCAAGCAAATGAAGGAGTAATTTGTGAAAGTCTATATCGTCACTGTATTTGCGGGTCCTGTACTTGTCGTTGATGAATCGAGCTCTTCTTGCAATCTCTTTATCCTTGTCTCGTTTGATGTAAGCTTTCTCAAATTCTTGATTGTTCAGGTAAGCCTCCAATATGTCGTTAATGCGGGTGTTCCCACTTGCTTCTAGCAATTCAATGTCATCAATGTTGACTGTCAAAGGGATGGAAAAAGGTGAAACAGGATTAGAAGCTGCTTTTGCAAAGAAGCAGGTCCCATTCATCAGTTCACCCATCTCGACTCTCGACTTACATTCATGAATTTTTTCCATACTCTTGAGGACGCAACGCTTCTCACCAAGTTCATGCGTGTGGAGTTTGGCACAGTTTCTGCAGATAAATACTCCCAGTTCTTGTGAGGAGTTTTTCAGTCTAAAGAAGGAGACCCAATCAGGTCGAATGCTGCAGCAGTCGGCGCAGCGTCGGTTGCCCTGCTTTTGTGCAAGTGCCGACAATCGTTCGTTCATCTCGTGGAGGGGCGTAGCTCCGCTCTGTTGGCCGACCATCCTGTCAACAATTTTAATATTGGAATGAATGGTTTTGCTTATATTTTGTGTGTTTCTTTATCGCACTGAAGCTTGGAATCAAGGCGGCCTGGTACCAGAAGGGTTGGGTAGAGCATTAATCTTCTCTGGTAATACTGTAGTAGTATCCAGTATAATTGAGGATGACTTTCTTGGATTTTCTCCTGTCAATCGAGCTGCATACCGGAGTAGTCTACTGGTAGTGTCTTCCTGGAAAAAGAAGTCATTTGAAAGCTTTATATGATTTATAAGGCCTGTCCTTTCGTTAGATAAGTTGTTTTACACTTCAACAACGAAGGGGGCAGAAGTCTTCATCACCAGTATAACAGAGGTGTATTCATGCCCGGTTTTGGAAGCGGAAGCTTACTTTTACTTATGGAAACTCCTGTTGCTACTACTACTTGGACTACCTGGTATCAACTAGACTACAGTAGACTACCGGTACCGTACCCAGGTAGAGTACCTGGTAACTAGCACTACCACTCGTACGATAGTAGCTACTGGTACGATGCGAATACTACCGATAGAAACGATGAGTAGGTACTTCTACGCTAGCAGCGGGTATTCTAGTCCATTTCGTCCTCACGATGAACGAACCATTTAATAGAAAGTGTGCTTAACCGTTGTTTCTACCATGATGAAGTGCATACGCTGTCAGGGGTGGCCTTAAACTTATACTCAAACTTCGTTACATGCATCAACATCAGCCCTTCTGATTCAAGTGGCAGTGAACTACACAAGCAGTGTTGCCTTTTTTTGTTTATAAAGTTAGTGCTTGTCGTCGCATTGTTTCGTACCTTTGTGTGCGGTCGGGATCCACCTGAATGAGTTGGTTTAAAATAGATTCCAATTGAATCGTATACTCTTTCTTGCTTTCATTATCCAACAGCACTAAACGACTCAAAATAAAATGATATCCCAACAAGGCCCATTTGCAGCCACCACTCTCTTCGTTCGTGTCTTCGACCAATACTTGTATCGTTTCGGCCTGTTGTTGGAGCCATTGCATATACCATTCGCTACTGCTGCTGCTACTACTACTACTGCAAGAACGGACCCAATCCACAACAAACCGATGGTACCACCAAATGGTCTGATCATCAGGTTCGGTAAACATGATATTTTCCATCAATTTCCATTCTGCTTGAGCAATGGTTTGAACAACTGATGAATCATCTGTAGAAGTCGTATTTTTTACCGGCGTCCAAGACATAACTGTTTTGTTGTTGTCATTGTCATTACCGTATGTGTCATTGGTAGCAGAGACCAGCAAGAGTAATTTACTTCGATGATGAAACGCCGAAAAATTCGAAAAATTTTCAACAATTTTTGTTTGAGTAAAATCCCATTCACGTTGTAAAATTGCTTGGATTGTAATGCTACTTGTTGCATTTAGTTTCGTCGTTGTTGCTGTTGTTGTTTCTGCTGCACTGTTATTGTTACTGTCTTTGCCGCTCTTCTGCGGCACAATCTGAGGGCCAATCAAAACCTGTTGCGCTGGTTGATTCTTGTTTACCGGCGCCTCTTGTACTGCATCCGTCGACAATGCTAAGCTCCAAGCACCGGTAGAATAATAACCTCCCGGCAGAGTAGTACCAGTAGTAGTAGTAGTAGCAGTAGTAGTATCCAATTCCAATCCAACCACAAATCGACGATAATTCCAACAATGAAAATTACGTTCATCGCGTTGTAAAAATAATTCCGTCAAACCCAATTCATTGGAAATCAGCGTGGTTGCTGTTGCTATTGTTGCAGCATTACTAATACTGCTACTACTACTACTACTACTAGTAGTAGTACTGGATGACGCACTGATGGCTTGCTGAAGGACCCATTTCCGTTGAAACCAGGCACCGTAGGCTTTGGGATTGCGTTCCAAACCAGCTTGTGTCAAAGATAATTCTATTGCAACCCATTCACTAACATCATCCCTACCATCGTTGTTATTATTACGACGCATGATCGGCAACAAAAGACGGCGTCGATGATTCCACAAATGCAGTGGATCCGGATTTACCCGGAGCATTTTATCCAATAATTGAAGATGTTGTTTCCGTGTGGCGTCTTCTTCTTCTTGGTGTTGTTGTTGTTGTTGTTGTTGTTCTTCGCCTTCCTCTTCTTGTTGTTCCTCCGTACCATCATCTCGTAAGGTACTCGATTCGTTATTGTTATTATTATTATTCAACGACGACGACGATACTAAGGTCGCATCGTGCCATTGCAATGCCTTGGCACTCAATGCATTCCATTGTTGTGCCTTTTGTGCTAAGCTTGCCGCTACTTGTGGGTCTTGAAATCGGTGCTTGTATTCCGATCTCTTTCTTCCGTGCATGATGACTGTTACTTAATTTGATAGAGAGAGAGAGCAGTTTCCTGTGACTGTGGCAAGGTAATTTTACAGAAGACGATACAGTAGTGCAGTAGACTACGAGTAGTTGTTTCACACACACCAAATAACACAGTCAGCAGCACCACAGATCAGATGATGATCTTTTCTGGGTTGGAGCAAGCCATGGAGTTTAGGTGCGTCTGAAACAGGCATATATCTGTGTGGTTTCTCCTGATAATCGTATGTGCGTCTACAAACAAGGTACTCTACTCGTACTCTTATCCAAACAAAGACACCGAGGAGCGAGGCCTTTGTCGCAGACCAAAAACAATAAAAAATTAAGAAATATAATAGGAGGATACCGTCAAATACAATAGCGCTATTCCAAGTATATAATAATATGCATCTCTGCTGTCTTGGTTCTTATGGTTGGCATCGCAATACATCCTTCCTAAGAAGTGCCGGAGCAGCAGATTGGTTAATATATGTTTCGTACACCTTGGAAGATTATTACTGATATGAGCGCTTTCCCCAGGCATCATCCAGATGCTGCTGTCACCACCAACACACCACCACCAACAACAACAACAACTCCACCACCACCACCACCAACAACAACAACAACAACAACAATTTTGTCCAATTCTACTTCTAAATTATTTCTATTGGCTTTCATCGTTGGACTCTTTATTATAGGAAATGCCCAACTCAAGCTACTATTTGCTGTTACGGCGGATCTACCTGGAGAGTCGGAATCACAACATGCTGCTGCTCCCATCCTACCACAACAACAACAACAACAACAGCATTCACAACCATCACAACCACTTGTGGTGGCATATGCTGTCAGCATTACAGATTGCAGCAAATCTGTCAATTCTATAACAGATGTACTGGATGCTGCTTCTGTTTTACAACATTCCATTCATCTGTCCTCGATTCGAACGATCAGTAGCGGTTCCGTTTTTGACTATCAAATGTACGCCTTTATACACCAGGATGCAAAAACAAATTGTACCAGCATTATACAGGAACTGCAAGACATTGAGTATCGAATCCAATATCATCCTACACCCTTTTCGTTGGATGATGTAATAATAACGGATGAACGTGCTGCCTTTTGGAAGGAAAAAATAGTCAACCAGGGATGTTGTGGAGAACGGGAAATGATCAAATTATATACGTTACAACTGAACGAGCACCCCATTGCCATTCATTTGGATTTGGATACCTTGATCTTTCGTCCTCTGGATCATTTATTTTATGCCATGTTGGATCCTACCAATCACACGGCACGACGATTGGTACAAAATCATCAACAACAACACTATGAAGAACAGCAGGTACCGGTACCACAGAATATTTTGTCCTACTTTACGCGAGATTACAATATGGCAGTACCAGGAATCAAGCCCAATCGAGTTCTCATGCAGGGTGGCTTTTGGATCGTCCGACCCAGTGTCATGACATTTCACGACCTTGTCTCGGTCCTGGAGGACCACGCTCACAGATTTTCGCCAAAATGTGGTTGGGGCGGATGCGAATTGGGTAATGCACGACTGTACGGGGGAGCGGGATTTCAAGGTTTGATTAGCTACTACTATACTTTCGTTCAAGGCGGACGTGATCCAACGTTGGCATTGCTTTCATCATCGTCATCATCATCATCATCATCACGGCCAGCGTCAGCAAATGTCACGCACTTGAACAACGCATCCCATTTTGTAGAGTTGAATCGTTGTCTATACAACTCCATGGCCGATAAACCCCGAAAAGCCTGTGCCAAAGGAGAAACGCACGCTTGCAGCAATTGCAATCATGTTCCTTTGAGAGATGTGTACGGTGCTCATTTTACTCTCTGCCAAAAGCCGTGGAAATCTTGTCGTGGTGTTGTTGCTGTTGTTAATGCCGATAACGAACGAAGCCTCTGTGGTCCCTTTCACCAGGCCTGGCATGCCATTCGCAAAGACTTTGAAGCTACCCAAACATTGAAACGCGGTACTACTGCCACGGAAAAGAATTATACATCTTATTCGCTGGCGTATACGCGACGATGCAGCGCCAAACGAAAGAAGCGAAAAAGTCTGATTGAGAAATGATAGTTACAGATTATCTAATTGTTGTTGTATTGCAGATTTTTTGTTTGTTGGTTTGTTTGTTTGGACGTTGTGGACTGGTTCATTGTTGTAGTTGATGATGAGGTGACGATGAAAATCCTCCTTCACATGAGCAGCATCGAGTGTTCGCTGCTGCTGGCGATGATAATAATGATGATGATGATGATTGGAGCAATATTGGCAGATTTAACTTTTCAAAACTCTCAATAAAAAAAGAATGGCTTTCCTCCTCCTGTTCCGTATGAAACCATGTTTGTCGATTCCATCATACTCTCGTAAACGCAAAATGTTGTGTAGCATCGTTGTGTAGCATTGAGTACTTACTTGAGTCGTTCCAAATCAAAGAATCCACCCCCACGGATACCATAATAGCTGAATGGCCTGTCATCGTCCAATTGTTTTCCTCGCCATAAGAAACACTGCTGTTCTACCGGTATACCAGCGATGGTTCGCAATTGCTCCTTGGCATTCAGAATGGTATCATTGGAATCTACCATTACATTGTGCAACTTTTTTCCTTCGGAAACGAATAACTGTCGAATTTTGGATTTTTGTTTTTGATTTTGTTGGGTGAGTGTATCAGTGTTGGATAGTACGGATGGTTTGGAACAGATGTGTGTGCCACCATTGGTTTGTCATGTAATGATATTTGGGAAGAGTGACAAAAAGTATATAAATCATAATAATCATATAAAAAAGATCATGAGAAGACAGTGCAATCATCACATAGAGAACAAACAGCACTGCAGATACAAAAAACGATGCAAAATTGAAGTACTAGTACCCACTCATGATGACTGACGCAAAATACTTTCTTGTCATCATCATATCGAAACATCGAAACGAAATACCACTAAAAAAAGCTCCTCATGATGATGAGTACAGTAGCTAGTCTACTAGTTATTGACAAACTTACCCGCATGGATACCATTGTGGATGGATGTATTTCCAATGATATTATTATTAACTCCCTCTCCAATGGAATTTTTCGTTGATAAAAATAGATGGGGAGTTTTATTAATCTTTGTTTTCGGTGGTCAACGATATTGAATGTGTAGTAATAGAGATATGCCGAATGGACGTGTATGATGATGGCAATGACTACTACTAGTATTTGGTTGTACCAGTACCTGGTACCAGGTAGAGCACAGCTACAACTACCAGTAGTCCTACCTCGTAGGCTGGTAAAAAGTCAATTATTATTTAGTGCTCTGATCATCAGTCGACCATACATTCCGAAGCCAGCCAGGGTAGACTACCTGGTAGTAGTCTAGTAGTATTCCACTAGCTACCAGAGTGGTACTAGATAGAGTAGTAGAGTGCGAGAGAAGACCCGCCAAATAATTATGGGGCCTTTATGAGTCGCTAGTTCACGGGACTGGAAATGCAGAAGGATTGTACTGACATTTTGTTGTTGCAAAAGTGTTGTTGTGTTTTCGTACAACAACGCAACAACCTAGAGAGGCACAACTAACTACACAACTAGTACTAGACTACTACTCGAGCACAGCATCAAATTAAATCTCAACTTCGGTCTAGTAGCCAGGTGGGGGGAAAGAGAAAAACACCCACACGTTGGTTTCACATTCCAATCCAATATAGTATCATCATTCATCATACGTCGTCCAAAAATGTCATGTTATCGTACAAGAGCATTGGTTTCTCTTTTGATTGCTACAATCGCCACCACGCTCCAGCATAGTATGTGCCCAGCAATAATAACAACAGCCTCTGGATTCTTGATGCCAACAATCACACAACCGAGGATAATCCATTCCAATTACCCAAAACAATGTCCAATCGTGCTTCGAGTTTTGGAAAAAGGTGATTCCAATAGTGATGACATCGAAACGAGAAAAGAATCAGCAGCAGCAGCAGCAGCATCGACCACTCTGAATGACGATGATTCTCTCAGCACCTCTTCTTCTTCTTCCACCATAAATCCAGAGCAGCAGCAGCAGCAGCAACAACAACAACCAGAACTCCTAGCTCCGTCAGCCAAAGATCTTATGATGATGGTGGGTACATCTCCTCGTCGATTATTTAATGGAGCCGTAACCGCCACTGGAATTGCCTTGGCGGGTAACTTTTTGGGTGTCACTTCGAAACTTTTAACATTCGTACCCGAAGAGACGGTCGAAGCGACCGGATTGGATACATACTATCCAAGAGGTACGTATATAATAATATGTATCGTCATCATGTTTTGGGTTTTGATTGCATTTTTTATAGTTTAGGTTGATCTTTGGGATGATTATCAAAACGTGATTCTTCGAAAAACTGATATCGTCGAATACCACAACTCACAAATTATATGTACATACACCTCCCAAACTATTAATGCAGGCGACTACAAACGAGTTCGAGGCAAGGGATACTCCCTTGTCATTCCCAAAGAATGGGTTGGAGATACATTTCTCGAATTGGCCAAGGCACAGCGTTTAGCTAAAAAATTAGATTACAGCATGAAACAAAATAATGCTGGTGCAGGTGACAGCACGTTACCGGATGCAGGTAAGTGGATATGTAATGAAATGGTGGGAAATTTACGGTTCTTGGTTGCATGGATGGCAAAAACTCAATTGACCCTTCTATTGAATAGCCTATGGTCCACCGGGACGACTGAACCCCAAAACAGGAGTATCCGAACAGGGAGATACCAATGTGTCTGTGATTGTGGCCGGCGGATTGTCTGGATTTTCCTTGAGGGGAACTCTGGGGCCACCAGAAGAGGCAGCTGAAAAATTGTTTCGCTTATCCATAGCACCAGAGGGTAGTGGACGCACTATTACGTTACGGTCAGCCGTGGAAGATACGAATCGACAAGTATACCAGCTAGAATACGATGTGGATCGGGGAGAACGTGGTCCTCCGATGCGAGCCATTGCCGTCATTGCGGCAGGATCGCCCGCGGGGACGAAGCTGATCACGATGGTTGTCACGGCGCCGAAACGGACCTGGACATCCGATGCAACCTTGGCAGCAAAGTTCGAACACATTGCCAGTAGCTTTCATACAACCATAATCTAGTTTGTGGAAGATATCCGTAGCAGGGTGCGTCTTTATCGTGTGTCTGAACATGGAAGGTCAACTAGTCTAGTACTACAGTAGCAAGGTATATTACTAGGTAGCTAAAGCAGTAGCGCCGCCCGACTGGGTTGACCAAAAGTGACCGTTAAATATCTCCGCGAAACTAATTTTACTCCTACAGTAGCTCTAACCTGAAATAAAGAGTATCCTTTTATTATTCAGGGCAATCCAGGAATAAAAATCTAACACTCCTCCTCCTAAGTCCTCGCTGCCCGCATTTGGCAGCAATAATCCTGCGAAAATAATATCATAAGACCTTTTTTATCAAAAGATCCATCCTTCAAAAGATCCTTTCCAAATAAAAATATATAATAAACTGTGCTCATAGCGTCTCTAATATTATTAACCTAGGTCGCTACTACTAGCTAGTTAGCTGGTTTGTAGAGGGCCTTGCAACGACGCAGAAAAGCAGATAATAAGTTTTAAGAGTAAATAATAGTGTAATATTTATCGTTGTATACTACCCGCATTGCACATGTTGAAGTAGGAAAATAGATTGCAGGTAGTGCACACGCGTTGTTGTTGTTGATATCGTTTCAATCTTTTTGAATAGGCATTTCCCGCCTACTGTGATTCTACCGAGCTCTGTGATCTTGAGGTTGCAGTTTCATGTGCAGATTTCCTGGCATCGTCACTGTTGATGTCTCCGTCGACTGCATTCTTCTTCTGATCGGGTTCTCCATGAGTGCTTAGCGGACCAGATTCGCCTTGGGTTCCTTGTGCAACCGGAAACGGCGGCGGAAGAAATCCTCCCATAACTCCAAACGTACCAGGATAACCCCAAGGATACACCTGTGGGTGCGCCATCGGATGGCAGCCCGGTAAATAACCTTGCATCATTGAGAAGGCAGGCCCGAAATTCATGGGTATTCCGTGAGGCGACATGTGTAGAGACATGCCGTGCGGAGATATTCCCCCTGGCATCATAATCGAAGGTCGGCTCGAAGCTACATCTGCCGGAGAAGGCGTCGACGGTTCCGGGATCTCTTTACCAGCCTTCGTCAAGGATTCAATGTAAGGCAAATGATCAGTGTCGAACTCCACACCGAATTTCTCTCGTGGCTGAGGGGTTCAAAGTCGTCCTCTTCCATGTGGATATCTTCAATTCTGGCGGAGGAAATAGGTTTCTTCCTGATTGTAGGTGGAGTGATAATACGGACTTCTGTTGGAACCTTGGCAGATGTATCTCCAAAAGTAGTTGTAGAAGGAGTCGAAGGCACGATAGCATGGACCGGAGTCTTCTGGCTATCGCCGTTTCTACTCTTTGTGCTCTTGCTGGATGCTGTCGACTTGGTCTTGATGCTCACCGTCTCTTCACAGCTGATCTTTTTTGGGTTCTGGATCTTAATAGAGGTATTGGCTTCTACGGTAACCCCATTCTTCTCGTCCATGCGAGTTCCAAAGTGGTTGATGAAAAGACATCCGGGGCGTTTTCGGTGAGGTTGCTTGGTAAGTGGTGGCAACGGCTTGTGCTCGATCTTGGGTGGCACGATAGGAGATGCAGACGTCATTGGCTTTTTGAGAGTCTTCTTTGAAATGGGCCGAATGGAAATAGCAGCTGGGACATCATATACCGCGTCTTCTGTTTCTTCTTCTAGAATGGTCGCTCTCTTGGCCTTTTTTACCTTGCTGGGTCCACTATTCTTGCAAACAGAGGATCGTTTCAGACTCGATGCCTGAGATGCCTCCTCTTCCTCTTCAGAATATACCCGATGGCAATTCAAATCTTCAGGTGCAACATCATCCAAGGCCATGTCAAACATGTCCATCTCATGTAGTGCAGAGTCCTTGGCGACAACAACTTCAGCATCAAAATCAATTATTTCTCCGACAACAGGGGCACACTTCCTTTCATCCTCCTCAGCTCTGGACGGACTTAAAATCATTTGATGACGATAAAGAATAGTCAAAGGTTCTACCTGATCCTCCCCTTCATGGTCCCAATCTGCATCGGCACCATTATCGCGACGGCAGATGACAGGGGACGGCTTGGAAGCAGCTGTTGTAGTAGGCATCGTAGGATATAATTCTTTTGAAAAAGTACCAGGTACTTGATTCAAAAAATACCAGATGCTCTACTATGCTGTTCCAATAAAGTATCAGCTTTGTTTTTGCCCAACAAAAAAGATATTATGAGCTTTATTATTGTCTGAATGATGAAGCATGTTATGTTAACCGGCATTAAGGTAACAAACGGAATACGGTGGTAGGGCGAGCTTTTTGACATGCTCCAACTGGCTTAAATCCAAAGAAAAACTACTCAATGATACGAGGAGTGGATGAAAATGAGAAGGTTGATCAGCCAATTCACCAATCAGCACCTGGCATTGACGTTGCCAACTAAACTGGCAATAACCAGATTACTATGCGTTAGATTTAGTAGACTGGACAAATCGACAATTTTTTACCTTAATTAAGACTGAGAATTCTCATGTTATTACGTGTTATTTTTTCTGTTCATAATCGGCATTGAATATTCTTAGCTCGCTTTCTAATTTTATCCGCAGGGTTTGAACTTTTGATATTTATTTCCGAAAATGAAACTGTTTCTGTCCTTAGATCCAGAAAACCAGTGACCAAAATATATCAAAAAGAGCTTGAAGATACTGTACCTGGTAATACTACTAAGAAGAAAGGCTATCTAGTACTATACAGACTTGGGATCAGACCCCATCTCGAAGAACTCTGACTGTCACTAGCTTTTTCTCGTATCTCTGGCGAACATAGTACTACGATAATTAATCTGCAGCAATCCGTGCTGGTACTCATTATTTAGTGCTACGGTATTACCACTTACCTGGTACGTAGTACCTGGTACTCCTACGAAAAAATAATTGCCATTGAAGTGGATCTGGATTGATTGTCTTGTTGAGATACTACTAGCTACTAGTAGTAGCAGGTAACAGGTACTATGCAGATACAGTATCTTTTTAGTAGTACTGTATGAGAACCAAGGCCTTTTAATTAGTAGTTTGATAGTCCTCATTCAATTGTTCTTTGCTTTGGATCCAGATGCTCGGCCAAGAGAGAATTGCGGTGAGAGCTTGTACCACGTACCTAGAGTACCTGGTATGCATTACGGTAGCACAACCTTGTCCATTCAAATTTAGCCAATCAGCAAAACAATAAACTCCTTATGATGCTGCAGGTCTAACTATCTTCCTATCTGGCACCAAAGCTACCGTAGCTAAAAAGTTGGTTGGTTGGTATCACCAGACAGCCAATTGATTGGCCAGAGCTGGCTTAAAAGCCCTAGAGACCGAAACCTTCTCGAAAAGAAGTTCAAGACAAACGATGCTGGATCATACGAGCCAAAGCCAGTACTCGAACTCTAGAACGAATCTTTCAGTGTGGGTGAGGATGCTACAAGCTACTGGCTGATGAGTTTTGATATTAGTTACTTATACTATAGTTTCTAGTTGATGCCCTGCGGTAGCTGCTTTCCTTGGTAGGTCGGCAACAAATAATACTCCATGTTGGAGCAGCTAAAATAATAGACTTATTTTATTGCCGTAAACCGGATTGTAGAAAGTATTTCTGTGTAGCAGGAGGATGGCTCACCCGCCAAGAATCTCCCGTAATGCGCTGACGAAACAGGGTATGGCGGCGCCTTCGGGTATAGCATAGGCCGATACTGCCTAGGCGACAGTGGAAGGGAGTCTAGGAAGAGGGCATGGAGCCCGGGCCACGGCCAAGGCGTCGCTCAAGGACAGGACAATGTTGTCGCTGTCGTTGCAGCTGTTGTCGTCGATGCTGTTGCCTCCTCATTTCTTCGGGGGAGTTTTTGACAATTTCGGAATATGGCTTCGTACAGGGGCATCCCCTACCAGAATACCCCTGATAGTGAAACGATGAAGCACCTCTCGCACTGGTTGGTCTTGCACAGACGTAGCAGCACCCGGAAGATTTCGTCGAGTTCTTGTGCACCTGCCGGTACATCACGTGTGAAGATGATCTAGGGTAGCGGCATTTTCGATTGACCGCCTCCTTTTGGAAGGCGACTCGCGTCACCCGAGGTGAGGCCTTCGACGGCGGAGGAGGCATAACTCCAAGTCCGGGGCCCTCTGGATCGTTCAGAGGTGGTCCATACGTCATATCTGTTGGAAAACCAACATCAATAATGTTAGGTCGGTAAGTTGGGGACTCTGTAGGGTAGAAATCGTACATCTCCATCGGAATTCCTGTCGAAGAAGGTCCAGCATGAGCCGTGAAGAGATCGGTGCCAGTAAGGCTTTCAATGACATGGTCATCTGGGCCATCGTGGTCTTCCATCACCGGAAATTCTTCTAGGCCATTGAACTGCACGTTATGTGGACCAAATTGGTATGATCTGCCAGAAGGAGAGGTGGACGGACTGATAGTAGGTTCTTGAAAGGTGACTATCCGCTTATTGTTACAAGGAGGGGTAACCAGTGAGCCCTGAATAGATATCCGATCTTCCTGAAGGGGGTCTTCAAGGACATTTCCAGTGGCGACAGACGGGAATTTCGAAGAGCCAGAGCCAGAAATTGCAAACGTGCAGTCCTTAGTCTCGAAAATAGTCTCTCCCATAACAGCCGCCAGGTCTGTTTTCATTGGGTTATTTTGCGCGTTGAATGTCGACGTCGGAGTTTGCGGTGCCAGCAATGACCGACTCTTGTTGAACTCGGATACTAGGACCTGAGGTGTGCTGGATTGACGGTCTGGATCTGAAAGGCACAATAAGGAAGGAAAGATGGCTATTGCTTTATTCAGGTCCATCTGACAGGCAGACATTCCGTCACGAGATTGGATGAAGAAACCAAGGGACGACGGAAGTTCTTCCTGAGGACCGTTACCCAACGATCTGGCGTCTTGACTACTAACACTACAAATGGAAGCGTCGTCATCTTCTAGCCCCAAACAGTTGGTGGTGGGCAATGTGATACTGCAGTCATCAAAGAGCTTGTTCATGGTACAATTGCAGAGACAGATAATCGGATTTGCATCTGTTGGTGCTTGCCTTTTTGAAAAAATGAGAGAGCAACAATTGCTCCAATTTTGGTGCAAAATACTACTATTAGTAGTAGTAGCGTAGTAGCCCTTGCAGATTCCATTCCATTATTTTTGAAAAGATACTCCGGGTACGCAGCTGAACCAAGCAGCAACCTTGATCGAAATCAACGTAGAGCCTGTGTAACTTGGACAAAATGCACTTGCTTACTAGGGTCTACTACCACTGGTAGTAGTACTAGTACCACTCGGTACCATACCTGCTACAGTACCTGGTAGTGGTAGTACCAGGTACCTGGTACTGGTACCAGGTACCAGGTACAGTAGTACCAGGGTGGTACCAGGTAAGCCTTTGATTGATACCTTCCGCAACCAAAGAGAATTACTTAATAATATCTTGAAGAATTATTGACAACAGAAATCTCTTTTTTCTAGTTTTGCTACTGTCGCTGGAAGGTCTCAATTTATTTAAGGTTGATAATGGTGTACTACCAGGTACGTACCAGCCAGGGTACCAGGTACTGGCAGGTACACACGTACGTTACCTGGTACCCTGGTACCCTAAGTGACACCGTAAAGAGAACTAGAAAAAAGAACACAAAGTATGCTTTTGAAAACGTATTTAATTAACGCGTTTACTAAAGAATTGTCAGATTTCAGTCTCGTCGATTAACCCAGGTGTTATTACCAGGTACAGTACCAGGTACTGTACAAAGTACGACTAGCTAGTACTAATAGTACCAGGTATACGGTACCAGGTACCAATCATATCTAGCATTGCGAGTTTTTATTTCAATAGTTCGAGGTGTAGGCTTTTCAAATAAGGACCAATGAATCTTCTTGAACATCCTTGAGACGTCTGTTGTTGAAGATGCCGGTTTCCATCGCTCATCACTGGCGGAGGAGGAACGTCTGCAAATCAAATAATGTTGTACGATGAATGCTTTAGGTACCAGGCAGTAATAAAAAATACTGTTTTTTTTTTTGTTAGTTTCGAACAATAATGCTTTGACGGGATACTTGATCGCTTGAGAGGCAGAGCTACGGGCGCATGTTTTGTTTTCCTGGATACGTTGTCATAAATTTTTATGGCAGTCAGAACAAATTTGCAATCTTGGAAAATAAATGTGTGGTCATCCTCTATCATAAGTTTTCTTCAGGTTTCTATCTTTCTCTATTTTAAGGCTGAGTTGGCCTGAGCTTTTAATTGTGGCTATCTTTCATCAAAAAAGTTTCTGTCAAGTTTCCTAGCTCAAAACCGAGCTGGTCTGTGTTGTTTGATTGGTAAAGATGTAGGGCATCTAGCTGTCATTCCCATCGCCTTCATTGTTTTTAAAAGCCGTAGTTGCAGTGACGGATCTATTGGCAAGTTTGGTCATAAATTCTGGTTCGTCTTTTTGCAATTGTTCCATAACTTGTAGCAATTTCATGTCACGTTCATCTCCTGTCAAGCCCGCCAGTTGCTTTTCTTCAATTTTGTTCCACCGTTTGGGATGATATTGTTTCATGTTGATTTCAAAATCTTGTAACACTTTTTCAATGGCCGTATCCATTTCCGACATGACAGCTTTGAAACCCACGGCTAGTACCACGAACAAACCAAAAGCGGCCAATAAAACACCGACGGGACCGTCTGTAAAAGATATTTGATCAGAAAAGGCATCTTCGAGAGGAATATCTTCATTGAGAGCGATCAACATATGTGTGTCAGAAAATAATGGCGTCGTTAGTCTCGATGTCAAGTCCTCAGGCAACGCCAATGGTGACAATGCCTGCAGTTTGGCATCGCTGTGAATTGTGGCTTTCAATATGGATGATGCTGGCGTTGCGAATGCCTCGGAACCTACCGCCAGCATCGGTAGCAGAATTCTCAACATTGCGTCGTTCAGTGTTTTAGGAGTGAAAATTGTAGGAATAATTTAGGTTTCGGAAGCGGAAGGGCAAATTGCTTTTGGTATTGGCGACTGCAGCACTGTGAGGACTTCGTTTTTGATTGTCTTTTTGCTGTTTCGCTACGACAGTACGGTAGATAGGACACCAGTACTTGGCGTGCAACCAAAAACAACAAAAACAAACAAAAAATGTGTTGTCTCCTCGCTACAAGTTCGCACACGATCTCCAAATGAGAAGGTCATCCAAGACCAAAGCAAGATGCAGAAGAAATAGCGATGCAACACAACATCAATAATCAATAATCAATAGCATATTCTTCATTAGATACCTCTCGTTTACTAAAAATATAAGAACACAATGGGAAAGTACGCATCAGACGACAAATTAGAATGGGAAAAGCCAGATTGGGCTCAACAAAAGACAATAAAAACAACACCGGCTGGTCAGCAAGTCAAGTCAGGAGTGAATTTGGCCAGCGAAATTACCAATATTCATGAAACGGCAGATGAAAAGGGTATTGGATGGCAGAAACCTGCCTGGGCGACGCAAGGACCTAATCTGAAGTCCACGGCCAAGGGTGAAAAATTAAAATTAGGAGCCGGTGATTTGGCAAGGCCAATTACATTTCCAAAGGGGAAATAAGATTTTTTTGGTATGATTGGTTGGAAAGAAAACGAAACGAAACGGCGCGGTTGTTTGCGAGGTTATTATTATTTCTGAAGGATTCGACAACATTCTACATTATTTGTGTTGAAGTACTTTGCAGCCAGGAAAGGTGGATGCAAGAATGATGGTAGTGTTTTGAATGAAAAAAAGGCACACAGAATGTTCTAGACAATTTCCAAACCAACTGAAAAAAGAGCAGATAATTATTTCGTCGACGACGGAGTACTTGTTTAGCGATGAATATACGTGTAAAAGAGAGGAAGAGTTGTCCGAACATGGCACAGTTCTTTATGCGCTGTGATGTAAGGAAACACTTATATTGACAAATATATATATTATAGTACCATAATTATTTATATTCAGCTGGTGATTACGCGCGGGGATCGAAAATAGACTATTGCATGAATTCCCATCCCTTTTTTATCGTCGTGCCTTGCCATTATTATCCGATGTCGAGAGAAAGTTATGTTTTTAATTTTGTATTAAAAAAACTGGACACATATTTGGCATATTCCTTCTCAAGCCTGGGACGCCGGAGTTGCCAGCACATGATGCTGTGCACTTGGAGCGAGAATTCAAGCTAAAGCTGTGCTAGCTAGAAACTTTATGATGTTGAAATATCCCCATCCGAATGTAGCATGGATCATTCTAGTACTAGTACTACACCTGCAGGCTAATACTAGTAGTACGCGTAGCCCAAGATATCGACGACAGCTACTGGAGGAGTATGGTAGTTCTGTGCTGTACAGTAGTAATGCTGAAATAAATCTCTGAATAGATACTCCTTCGGTAAATGAAAACCATTCGTGACTGCCATTGAACTCTTTTGAATCCTATGTTATCACCATTCCCGGGATATGGAAAAATCCCGGGGCTGTGTATCCAATTTTCCGGGATATCCATATCCCGGGCTTGTTTGACGATTTAGTGATCACCAATTCAGGGATATTGAAAAA
>Ga0100402_1001359_pt1 | contig 28198 bp, 28 predicted proteins | sample CryGeyme20150102_FD_80419 | JGI IMG/M metagenome (GOLD analysis project Ga0100402, IMG submission 80419) | Groundwater microbial communities from Crystal Geyser aquifers in Utah, USA - Crystal Geyser metaG 2015-0102 | ecosystem: Environmental > Aquatic > Deep subsurface > Groundwater | place...
GATTTCTCCCGATGTGTTCCTGTTTCTGAGTGGGAGACGGGATGGGGCATTTCGGGTCATTCCGGTGACGTCGGATTCGGGTCTCCTTGTCTCACGTTCCCTTCGGCTGGCTCTGAGAAGAAAACAACCGAAACAAACTGTACTACGATACCAACCATACTAGACTATTATTATGATTACGATTATTCATGGTTTGCTTGTTCAAGAAACTCTATTACATGTATTAGCAACAGTAAAATTCGACCCACCCATTATTATCGACAAAAGGATATGAGATGATCAGTGTTTTTTGTACGAGCAGTTAGTCTACTAGTAGCAAATATAAATAATTATCCGTGGACAAGCATTTTTTGCCGAAGAATATAAGAATATTATTATCGTAAAGATGGGAGCAGCCGAATCGATCTTTTACGAGGATGAACCATCTCAACCACAACCTCCAACAGCAATATCCGATGGCAATCACCAGCATCATCATCATCATCATCATCAGCGGCCGCCGCCGCCGCCTTTATCACATCCATCACTTGCTACCACTACAGTTGCTGCTGCTGCAGCTGCTGCTGTTCGACAACAACGACCCAAGCGTCGATGTCGTACAGATCATACAGGAGGAGGAATGGTACCACCAACACGACTGCTCAATGGACTCGTATTGGGTCTTCCCGAAAGTGGAAAACGAACATTGATGGAACGTTTAAAAGGAAGGGATCCATTTGAAGGTCCACCAAAAATACAGGCTACCACCATCACCACCAATACTACTAATAATAATTATAATTATAATAATTGTATGTTACCAGTCAACGAGCAACAACAGCAACCACCACCACCACCATCAGACACAACATCAACAACAACAACAACAACAACGGCAACACTGCTGTTGGAACCACCGGCCGTGGTACCGTATCAACCACCGGTAGGATCGACCGTTTGGGATCGATTGCAAATTAAGGTACAAGTAGCTCCCAATATACCAGCCACGAGGACATTTCCCGTCAAGACGGATGATGGAGGTAACCAACAACAACAACAACAACAACAGCAGCAGTCACAGTCCATTGATTTTGTTGTCGTTATGATCAATCCCAAACACGATCCCATTCAAGTTCAAACGTACCTTCAAGAAGTCATCATGGATCTTCTCAAGGTATACAACGATGATCGTCAACAACAGCAACATCAGCAGCAGCAGGAGACAACAACAACCACAACCACAACCACAACCACAACAACAACAACAACAACAAGCTGTAACAATGGGATGAAATCACTTTGCATTTGTTTTCTTGTCAATTTTAGAGATTTGCAACACCACTCCAAGCGCAAAAGTAGTGGCATTCAAGAATCGGAAGTCAGGCAGTGTGTCTACAACATCGTACAACAACAACAACAACAACAACAGAATCCTGACATTGCAATGCCCAGCAACGATCAACTGCTCTTGCAATTTGGTACCTCTTCTCTCTACAACTGTTACGGTTTGAACATGTTGCATCAATTTATATACCATACGTATCTGCTCGGGAAGCGGAACGAATATCAACAGTACTTGATAAACGTACACGAAGAAATGGTACGATCTGCACAAGCAGTAACAACAGCAAGTCGTATGAAATACAAAGACTTTTTGAAACTTTTAGAAGAAGAAAGTCAAGGTAACAACAACAACGACGACGACAACGACGACGATGAATACAACAATAACAACAATAACAATAAAGACTCGAAGAGAAAGGGCGGCAACCCCAAATCAACCGCAAGATCACCACAGGAACCATTATCGTTACAACAACCACAACCACAACCACAACAGCAACGAAGGAATGTTGTGACACAAAATAATTATGATAATAATAATAATAATAAGAACCAATCGGTAGCACAGACCACCAAGAATTCTTCTACAGTCAACGGCGCGAATTCAAAGAATGCTTTGGAAGCATTCCTTGCAAGCGACGATGAAGAAGACGTTACACTTGTCGTCAGCAAGAAACGTGATCAACGTAGACAAGTTGTAAATGATGACGACGATGACGACGACGATGACTTTTTCTACGACGAAGATGGTGAACGACACCAAACCAATGCCAAATCTCAGATACCGTCGCCTGCCAAGAAAATGATGAACAAAACCAATACTATCAAACCTTTGCATCAAGATACGAAAACAAAGGAATCTTCGACAAATCCATCATCCGCAGATACGGAACAAAATATTGTCACAACAGAGAAATCCTCCCATCAAACATCCGCTTTGAATGTCAGCGAGAAGAATTCGACGACTATTGATGAATGTGCAGTGCCAGTGAAAAGAAGTAATTCGGAGAGTACTGGCCCTGCATTGTCGAAATCTTTGGCAGTAAAATTTCAGGAACACACCGATAGCATCGACCATACTGTCGAAACGAAAGTGGGCAATCCAGAACAACCCGGATCAAAAGAGCAAGTTAGTGGCCATGAAAAAATTGAAGCTTCCAAAGACGATGTTTTGCAGAATGATGGTCGGCGTGAGTCTTCGGAAAAGAAGGATAGTGCAGAAAATCAGCCTGCCGAGACGGCGGCACAGGGAGGTGGTGATCTTGCAGGGAATACGAAAGTCAGTGTTAATGGCGAAGAGGAAATCGAGGACCAAAATACGGAAAAGGTATCACCGAAAGACACAGGTCGTGCAGTAACTTCAGCAGCAACATCGCCACCCAAAGCAACCAATGAAAACATGGACCATTGTGACGAGACCTATGAGAGAAAAGTGGCGGTCTCTGCGCCTCCGGAGGGAAGCCCAGAAGAAGGAAATATCACCAATGAGCGTACAAATGACAAAGGCGATCGCAGTGCTGTAGAATCGACCAGTACTGTCCATGATGGGTCCACAAAGTCAAAAGTACAGCAGCTTGTCTTTGACAGCGATAGCGAAGAAGAAGAATTCTTTGTTGATGATTCCGCACAGGCAGCCAAAACAAATCTTGACGACGACGACGAGGACGAGGACGAGGATGAATTCTTTGTGGGAGAAGAAATTGGCAAAGAGAGTGGTGACGAGAAAGCTAAATTGTCATCCCATTCTGCTGTTTCTATGCAGCAGGAGGTCGAAAGAGAAACATCGTTGACAGAAAAAGAGGCAACGAAGCCTGAAGATATAGCTTCGCACAACCATGTTGCCAGTAACGGCGAATCAACAGACCTGCCAAGTCTTCCCTCGGCACAGAAGCAGCCATTGCAATCAGTTGCTCCGCCCGTACAACAGACTGTCCAACCAACACCATCTGCCTCTCTCACGTCGGCCGCTCAAGCTGCGATTGCCGCAGCACAACGAGAAGCCGAACTTATGCTGCAACAGCAACAACAAGAGCAATTGGACGAGGCAAGAAAAACCAGAAAGGACAAGAAAAAGAAGAAAGATAAAGAGAAGAAGGAGAAGAAATCCAAAATGAAGAAGAAAGAAGGATAAATTAAATTGAGAAAGCTTGCAGGAGCAATACATGATGCGGATATTGGTTGTACTGCTACTGGTAGAGAGAACTGCTACTTTTTTGAACGGAGAGTTGGTCAATACAGTAAACAATAAACAGTTTTGACGACACACAATATCAATATTTTCTGCGACTACGAAACTTTTTTCTTTTTTTCTTCTTCCCGCTATTGTTCGTGTGTATGTACTGCGGTATAGTTTTTGCTGGAAAAGACAGAGCACGACCTTTACAATCACGAGGATTTTTGTGTTTACAATCGTTCCAATATAACAGCGACTTCTTCCGGTGTAGCAATATGAAAACCCTTTTCGGGTGTCACACGTGCCAGTTCAATATTGTCGGTTGATATTTTTTCTTCCATGACTTCCTTGAGGGTCGAGAGTGCCAAATTTTCTGTTTCTTCCAACGTCATGGTTTCACTGTACGATTCTTCCAAATTGGATTGTGCACCTTCGCTACCGGCACCGATCGCCTTGGCCTTGTACCGAACAAACGTTCCGGATGGATCACTGAAGAAGAGTTGGGGTCCATCCAAAACATCGTATCCGGCCAATAAAAGTGCGACACCAAAAGGACGGGACATTCGTTTCTTGGAATCCCCATCACTTCCTTCTCCGAAACTCAATGCTAAATCACAAACCGCTGTGTTTTTGTTTGTGAGAGATGATTGGAGTGTGAGAAAAGATATACAGAGGCAATCCAAGATTCGTATTGTACAATCATTTTTGTACACAATGGAATGACCTCAACACCCAAACAACCAACGAGAACACTATACCTTGACGTACCTTGGGTCAATGCTTCGACGCCCATGGGTTCATCGTAGGTAAAGGTATGATTCTGAGCCTCGACGCGAGCATGTTCGACCAACGTTCTTGCGTCTGCTACCAATCCGCTCATGGCAGCACCAACGTGAGCATCGATCTCGGCAATCTTTTCGACCGATGTCGGATCCAACAGGGGACTCGTCAAACGTTTTTCTACGGCCAAAACACAACCATCCTTGGTTTGCAATCCCACCGCCGTAGATCCTAATTTGATGGCTTCGATCGCATACTCGACCTACCCAAACAATTGTATATGCAATATAATAGTAGAGAGATTCGTTACACAAACAAACGTGAGACGTTTTTCACATGGATTGTTGAAACGAAAAGACACACACACAAACCTCTTTTTGTTGTTGTTCACACACAGCTCGGCATTTATTATTACAATACTCACTTGAAAGAGACGTCCTTCTGGAGAAAAGGTATTTACTCCACGATCGTATTCAGATCTGGTAAGATACATGATAAGATTTGTTGTTATTATTGAGATTGAAGGGAGGATGTGTGGAAGCGACTCTGTGAGAGAAGATACTGTAATACTGTAGTATGAATGATTTTCTCGTTTTGTTGGTTGTTTTGTATGTTCACTTGCAGCAGCACCAGTTCTACCATGGTACTGCCGAAGCCAGAAGAGTGCTGATGAACTTTAGTAGTTTTTTACTCCAAGACGATCGCACAAAAGCTCCCAAAATTTGCAAAAATCTTGCGTCTGTCCTTTTACCGTCACACCACCACATAACCCAAATCCAAAACCAAAACACAGAAAAGCACACAAGCAACCTCCGTGATCACTACTAGCTAGCCTAGTACTCTCTAGCTATGTACTGTACTAGCGTACTACAGTAGCTAGCTACAAGTAGACTACGTAAACAGTACAACTCGTACACATCCACACTCTACAGCCTATCAAGTAAATATCTATTGACGCCAACACCAAAAGCAACATTGCACACGGATAAAAGAACAGCAACAGCAACAGCAACAGCAATTACAACAAGAATTGCAGGGAAATCGTCCCCCCTAAAAACGAAGAATGACAACGTCAATCTCACAACCGAATGCTACACTTTACATCAAGAATATTGATTGGAAGGTTAAGAAACCTTTGTTACGACGGGCATTGTATTCATTGTTTTCTCGACACGGAAAGGTAAAAAGATACATTATAATGATTACTCGTTTTTACTGTTGTAATGACGTGACATGAGATGACATGACATGAAAGCAATGGATGACCTACCAGCATTATTGTTACACTGAGAACTCACATCCACTCTGCTGCGCTGTGTCTATATCATTTTTGGGTTTGTGTGTGTGTGTGTTTAATTATTACCGTAGGTCATAGAAATTATTACGCTCCGCAAGGAAGGACTTCGGGGACAAGCCTTTGTTATTTTTAATGACGTCCAATCGGCCACGGCAGCCTTGCAGGCAGAACAAGGATTTTCCTTTTTTGGAAAAGATATGAACATTCAATATGCCAAGGAAAAGTCTGATCGCATTGCCAAACGCGATGGGACCTATGTGCCCCGAGCCAAACGACAGAAAGCAGTTGCCACAGAAGACGTTACACAATTACAACAACAACAGCAGGATGCTGCCAACCAGGAATCTCAACTCGCCACCAGTAATAACGAGGCCAATGGGGAGGATGGAACAGGACTTCCATCGTCTTCATCAGAACCCAGTGAACCACCGTCCCATATTTTATTGGCCCAAAATTTGCCCGATGAATGCAATGAAATGATGTTGTCTATGCTTTTTCGGCAATACGCTGGATTTAAGGAAGTACGAATGCCACGACCAGGATTGGCCTTTGTGGAATATCAGGATGAAGCGCACGCGACACTGGCCCTCAAGGGATTGAACGGGTTTAATTTAACCACGAACGAAACGTTGAGCTTGACGTACGGAAAGGCATAAACCTGCCACATCAGAAGAGTGGGTACACCGGTGCAAGAGACGAAACGAAACGAGTCTCAGTATAGAAATATTGTAAGAAGCATAGTACTGTTTTTCTGTTATCTGATATTATGTACTTGAGCGAGCAGAAGTAGTGTTGCACGAAAGCAAGACGGTTCCAACTAGAACAGACACTTTCGATGCATGTACTCGTTGGCAAAAGAATGTTCAATTAGGATGATTGAACCATCCATTCAATCACGCTGGTCAACGTCTCACTTTGTCGTATGGGAATGTTGTGTCCTCCAGAATGAAAAATTTGAGATACACGAGCTCCTGCAGCCTCCAAGCTCTCTTTGACTTGTGCTTGTGTATCTGGTGCATTGATATCGTCTTTTAAACCGGTTATGAACAGAAGATTGGGCGCTTGTTGTGGAGGAAATTTCAAAGATTTTAATTCGTCCGAATATGGGTTGGGCCATGCACATCCATTCAATACATATCCTCGCGTTGGATGATCGGGAATACGTTCCAGTGCTAACAATGCAGCGATTAGTATGGCACCTTTAGAATGTCCATAAATGCAGTCAAAGGGACCTTGTTCTCGTAGAGTTTTTAATACCAACTCGGCACTGGTTTGGAATCCCTCGTAGGTAGTAGCATTGAAGGATCGAGCAAAGGGAGGCAGAGCCCACCATTGAAATCCCGCATCTGTGTTGTCCTCGACGAGAGGAAAGGGAGCAGTCAATGCTACCACATTCATGGTCATTCCGTCGTGATTCTCTCGTAGAACCTCATGGTATTGATCCAGTCGGCTCACAAAATCTTGACCACTGCTACCCTTTCCATGCAGCGCCAATATTTTTGAACATTGTTGTTGGCTATGACTGGCAGCGGATTGGGAAACGTCGTCTTGAGGTTTTGCGACGGCTTGAACTGTCATCATTAGACGTTGAGATAAATGATAAGATGATCGGATTTGGAACGATGAGGAAAGACTCGATAGACAACCAAACGAGAGAAGTAATCTACGAAGCGACAGGAACATCGCCTATGAATCTACTGAACGCTGTAACTGGTCAGACTGGCTGGGTTTGCTTCTGGCTTGCCTGAACTTTAAGTTTTCTCGGTTATTGCTTATGGATCGATTATCCCGGCTTGGTTTAGAACAACGAACAAGACAAGAAAGTAGACTAGTAGTAGTAGATCTTCTTAAATAAATAAATAATGAAAATAGCAACAGGAAATGAGCATTCGGGACTAAACCGAAACGGTATCCGAGACTGCTTCTTTTAATACTACGGTACCGCAGTGGTAAGACGCAGGCGGGGTAGTAGTGTCAGGTATTGTGAAGCTGAAAGAAAAAAATAACAGAAGGCAAGGGTACCTTCCTGGGATTCTGTGTGCAAAAGATTCAATGCTACATATTCAGAAGAGCTACTGGTTAGCTATAATAGTGGTTGGTTGTCGAGAAGTCTTGAAGGATCTGAAAACAAAAATGCATTTCCTAGCTCCCTAAAGTAATACTCCGTATTATGACTCATTAGTTCCAAAAGTGGGCCGCCAATCCTCTGTTCCTCAGTTCATAGAGCAAGTTCAACGATTCCTCAACAGTCTCAGACATGACACCCCAATAAGGACGAAGTTCCTGATAAAACGAAGAGACGCAACGGTTAGAATGGCTGAACGCCCCGACCTGTCTGCTTGCAACATAATGTTACAATGCATACATACCTTTTGATTTACGTGATGCTCAAAGTAGAAATGATCAATAAGTTTCAATAGTCGTGGGTTGTTCAAAAGTTGGTCTACCAATTTGCGTTCGATGTCTGGATTATCAATGTCCAGCTTGACGATTATCACATCATCTTCATTGTAGTTTTCCAGGAGCAATTTGAATGGATTTTGGCGACTCTCTGGATCGTCGCTAACCCCAACATTGATAAAGTGGTAGGCAGCATCCATATATTCTGGAAGTTCTTCCTTAAATAGAGTGTTGGGATCCTTTACATTGAGTTCCCATGCATAGATGTGATTAAAAGGAAGGCCAAACTTTCGAAACATTTTGACCAACTTCAATACAGGAGAAGGCAATTTTTTGGCTCCAAAGCTTAGGGAGGCACCCAAATCAAACAAAAGAATTTGTGACGTTGCCTTCATTTGTCGGCACAAATGACCAAAATCATGAACCAAATATTCAATGCTGGCCATTGAATTTGGTTCGCCAGCCATCGATGCACCACTTGGGATGACGCATAGGAGGGAGTAATGGCTCGACCCATCCAGATCTAGTGTAGGACAGTTTTTCATTTGGAAAGAGTGCAGTTAAACCATGTTTATCAAGTTCCAATTTGTCGCATATATCTCCATTGGCATCATTGAAGTGCAGTCTCACATCCATAGCATTTAAGTTGAAGGCCTCAATCCGTCTGTAGTATTCTTCTAGTTGATGGAGCATATCCTGCATTTCGGAATAGTAGGGTGTTGAGGTTGGCTCTGTCCAAAGGTGGCATGTTGGAACCAATTCAGGTGCTTTAATGGTAGGGTTTAATTCTTCCATATGTCCCATGATGTAACTTTCGATAGGAGATGGAATATAATGCGAATAATCGGACTTCCTGTTGCTCTGTCGTTGCTGAGTAACAACGGATGCAATTCTAGATGGCGTCCTCAAATAGGAAGCAAAGTCTGTAGATGCGGATGAAGTGAGTTCATTTGAACGAAGACAGGACAACCCGAACAGGAACGTGAGCAAAGCAGTGAAGGCGTTCCTTAATGTGGTTTTGGAAGTCGGCAAGATGGGGAAAGCAACAAACGAATGCTGTTGATTGGTTGCCTAACGAATGGAATGACTTTCCGAGATAATCGTCCCTTGTAGTGTACTGTTTCCACAAATTGAAGTCATTTCCATCTACCGTTGATACAAAGTTCTGTCTCCTTGTTTGGATCTCATCTCTCATCAATCCGAGATCCGAGGTGCGCTTTACTTTTTTCACAGACGAAAATTGACACCAGCTCAAGCCCTAGCCCTAACGTATGGTTCGGGCAAAGAGGACACAACGAGCGTTTTAAATAATTTAGTACTGTGGCAGTTGTACCGTGCAACTGGGTGTGTGTGGCCGAATGCAGCAAGAAGCATTTCTTCCAACCAATTTTTACAGACCTTGGAATTCTCTCCATCCATACCTTGCTGTTTCGTGCCCTGCGTTTGTCGCTTCTCGTAAATCACCTCCGATAAAACAATCCTGGCTACTATCGAAGCTGACTGACTACCTTGCAGTTGGTTGCTTTGTTTTTGTTCTTTTGGCGGTCATTTATTACCAGCATCATACACCCACAATCATCCTTCTTTTCATCCAAGTGCTGACACAGGGAAAGCAGCAACAGCAGTCGCATCGTCAGTGGATTTGCTCTCTTTATCCGCACGTGGCACCAGCGCCGCTGATGACTGCGACGAGCGCACTTTTTCGTGCATCATTGTTGTTACCTAGGGTTGTTTTTAAAATAAAATGATATAGTTCCGGAAAACTTTAGGCGAAAATTAATGACCATCAGTAAATAATACAAAGGATTAATAATGCATATTTTTCCAGTAGCACAGCAAGGGGTGTAGGGAAAGTCCGGGGCCTCTATTTTGGTTTTTCTATTCTAGGAAATGGAGTTTTCCTCATCAGAGCCCTCACTCGTCCGTTTGTATTCGGGACCTAAAAGGTATCCAAGACTGAAAGTGACGCAGTTTCACACAGCTTCTAATTATTGGGAAAAAAAGGCAAGCATCAATCAAGCAAGCATCCCATCAAAATCCACAACACGAGTCTTCTTTCTCTTTAGCCACCACTATAGCGATATAATCATCATCATCGTCATTATCATTTATCATCATCATTATCATTATCATGTCTGAAAATAAAGTTAACGTTCTCATGGTGGGTACTGGAGAGTACACTACTGGTTTTGTTGGAGGAGGAAAATCCGATAGTGATAAGGGTGCTGGTGTGGTTGCCTTGACAATGTTTGATTTGCGTCGACGATCCAAAGTCGATCGTGTGGGCATGTGTGGTGTGAATGTAAGTACTGTGCTGTCCTGCTGCTGCTGATACTGCTGCTGCTGTGCATGTTGCCTTGTATTTTTTTCCTGGGCTGACAAAAGAATCGATGCATCAATATGATAATATTATTATTATTATTATTATTATCGAAATAAACAGGGCAAGAAATTTCCCGGCATTCGTTCTCACATGAAACGATGCATAGCCGATGTCTATGCCGACATGAATATTGAGTGTGATACATTTCCTGCAGACGATGAAGTGGATCCCAAAGCGTACGAAACCGCTGTAAAGGATTTCAAATCTGGAGATGTCGCAGTGATCTTTACTCCCGACGATACACACTTCGAAATTGCTCTCGAATGCATCCATCAGGGAATGCACGTCATGGTGACCAAACCCATTGTAAAAACCTTGGACGAGCACCACAAATTGGCCAAAGCTGCCAGAGAAAAGGGCGTCTTGGTTGGTGTAGAAGTACACAAACGTCTCGATCCCTTTTACGCCGATGCTCGAGACAGAGCTCGTTCCAACATGGGAAACTTTCAATACATGTACGCCTACATGAGTCAACCCAAACACCAGTTGGAAACGTTCAAAGCCTGGGCCGGAAAGTCGAGCGATATTTCCTATTATCTCAATTCGCACCACGTGGACTGGTCCGAATGGACTCTCGCGGGCATTGCTCGTCCCGTTCGCGTCACGGCCACAGGATCCACGGGAGTAGCCAAAGCCAAGGGCATTGAAACGGAGGACTCCATTACGCTTACCGTACAGTGGGAGAACATCTCGGATAAAACCTTGGGAACTGCCGTGTACACGTCCTCGTGGGTGGCTCCCAAAAGCGACGTACATTCCCAGCAGCGCTTCTTTTACATGGGTTGTGCGGGCGAAATTAACGTCGATCAAGCGCACCGTGGATGCACTGTTTCGACCGACGAGACCGGATTCGGATCTGTCAATCCACTATTTATGAAATACACGCCAACGAATGGAAAATTTTCAGGACAAGGCAGTTATGGTGTAAGAAGTTTCGAAAATTTTATTGATGCTTGCCGTGATGTCAACAGTGGAGAAAGCAAGCCCGAGGACTTTGATGACGGCTCTTTGGCCACAGTTCATACTACCATGCAAGGAACCGCTATCCTGGAGGCAGGAAGACGCAGTTTGGACAGTGACGGCCAGCCTATGGATATTCTGTACGAAGGAGATAGTTGTGAACCAAGTGGCATGCAGCCCCATGTTTTCAAATAAAGCGTGACCGCGATCACAGCGTTCATTTTCATAAAATAAATGACAGCGATTATTGCCTGAGAAGGACTTCTCGATTTGCTGTCAATAAAATCAGGTTGTAGAGTAGCTCCGCTTTGTGTCAATTGCGCATACGGTCAAACACCCACGCCACTGAAAAGAAAATCGATTTTAGTCATCTAATCGTACAGGCTATCGATTTTGCTCTTTTAATAAGGGGTATCTAACTTTTGCATTTAGTGATCAAACAACACGACGCGACGATCTGATATGCAAGGACAAACAATTAGATAATTATTCAATGTTTTGAAAGACCATCCGTTGTTGCAAAGGGCTCAGTCTCTACACAAGAATGACATTGAACATTTCTAGCGTTTGGGTGGTGGCGGTGGAGGCATACCTCTGGGAGGACCCGGTGGAGGTGGAGGCGGAGGAGGTGCGCCCCCAGCCGGGGGCTTAGGTGGTCCTGGTGGGGGAGCTCCATATTGACCTGAAGGCGGGCCAGCCGGAGCTGGGGGCCGGGGTGGCCCTGGCGGAGGAGCTCCATATTGACCTGAAGGTGGACCGTGGCTTTGCTGGGAAGGATAAGGTGATGGTGCTCCATACTGGCCTGAGGGCGGCCCCTGTGAGGGCATTCCATACTGACCTGAGGGTGGCCCCTGTGAGGGCATTCCATGCTGACCTGAGGGCGGTCCATGACTCTGCTGAGGTGGCTGCGGCGAGGGGGCTCCATACTGGCCTGAGGGTGGACCCTGTGAGGGCATTCCATACTGACCTGAGGGCGGTCCCTGACTCTGTTGAGGTGGCTGCGGCGAGGGGGCTCCATACTGTCCTGAGGGTGGACCCTGTGAGGGCATTCCATACTGACCTGAGGGCGGTCCCTGGCTCTGCTGGGGTGGCTGCGCCGAGGGAGCCCCGTACTGTCCTGAGGGTGGCCCTTGGATCTGCTGAGGTGGCGGGGGAGCGCCATACTGCCCTGAGGTTGAACCTTGGTTTTGTGGGGGAGGAGAGGGGCCGCCCATGCCCATACCAGGTCGTCCAGACGGCATTCCTCTTAGAGGCCCTTGTCCTGGCATTCCTCCGGGAGGCCCTTGTCCTGGCATTCCATGTGGTGCATTTGGTACACCTCCAGGAGCTCCTTGTCCAGGATTATTAACTGAAGAATGAAAATACATGAGCAATAAGTTCTCATGATTGATTTGACATGATAGAATGATAGAAATAGACAGTTCGAAAGTTAAAACGTACCATATTGCATAAAGTCAGCGTAGCTAAATGTTCCGCCTTGAAACGACGCGCGGTCCTCAACCATGAACCAGAAGAAACGAGACTCCATTTGCTGGTCGCCTTCGCGAACAATCAGAATTTTTGGGGAGATCGCGGCATCATTCTCGTCACGCAAAGCATCAACAATGGCACCAAACCGAGAGGCCAATGGATCTCCACTGGTCAATACTTCAAGCTGGTTGGGGTCGACATCTTCGAGAGTCTGGACGCCGAACAACGACCCCAGAATGTCAAGATCTGCTTGGCTGCCAACCCACAAATACATGTCAATTCCATTGTCGAGAAGATAAACACCATTGCTTGAAAGGTTGTCGGCGCTGAGATTCAATACTTCTGGCAACAGAATACGATTTCGTCCAGCAACAACCGCATCATCGCCACCGCCATCAGGAAGATCTTCGACGGAGTAGCCGACGTTGTCGCCCATATCGTAAATGGAAAACAAGCGTGGATAAATAAAATGTTTGGACTGGTCCACCCACATGGAGACGATATGACGGTGAGCTTGGATACGTTCGTCTGGGTGAACGTCGGTACCTCCACGGAAGGCGACATTTTTCATCATGGCCAAGGTATAGAGTGGCAACAATTGGAGGTTCTCAGGAATCGGTTTCTCCTCATTGTCATTCCCTCCCTGCGGTCCTCCGGGTGGTGGAACAGCATAACCAGAGACGGTGCGTCTGTCGCCTCCCTTAGCAGTTCGAATCATGTCCACACAAGTTGCCTGCAGCCTCATACGTGCTTGGTCCAGACTGGATTTGATTGCAACCTCAACAGCTTGTTTCGAGAGCAAATTGCACACAGCATCTGTATCGACAGAAGAAATCAGATCAGAACTGAGGTTTGTAACCGGCAGAACTTGCGTCATGACACGAATACGACGCTGTCCTTCACTGCTGGTATACAAGAGAGCAGCCTGGAGAGTAACATAGTTGGTTGCCACATTCTGTTCGTCGTGGGCAAGGTCGAACCCAAACACAGAATCTGCATTGCAATTGGGTAGCGCCAGAAGATCTGTTCCCCGAATGTAAAAATTTCCATAAAAATTGCTGATTCGCATCCCTTTGGTACAACGAATTCGCATTACTGCTTCAAAGGCTGTCGTCTCAGTCAAGACCTTGTGCAGCTGCTGTTCAAATCGTTGGCCGTCCTTATGGTGATTGAAGGACACGTACGAGTGAACAGAACCAGCGGTGTATTTTGGTAGCTCTGCCATGGCCGCGAGATCCATGTATTGGTAGGGGAAAAGAAACATGTCGACACTGATTTGTTGGCGGCTAAATTCGACGGCCGTGTCCTTGTACCAGGTACATTCAGGACGAAGAAGCTGCACCTCGTTAGGGGTACCCATTAGTGCCCTGTTTTCTCTGTTCTTGAGCGCACCATCTCCAAGATTGGGCATGATTGACTGAAAGACACAAAGCTTGCCTCCAATATTTTTCATGACTGTAAAACCAGCCTTTAAGGCAGGACCAAGACAAGACTGTGATACGACAGGATTTTTCGCGAACATTTCTGGCAAGCTGTCCAAGAAATGGTCCACAACAGAGCGCGATTCTTGAAGATTGACAAGCAGATGGTCTGGTAGAGGAACAAAAAGCTCCTTTAAGTCGGCCACCACCATCATCTGTGGAGCGCTGAGCTCGGAAGACAAATTATAATAATGAACCGCATTGTCAAAGGTAATGAATCCTACCTTAGTCCTTCCACGACCGGGCAAGCTGTCCAGGCTTGCTTTGATTCCATTGGCAGTAGATTGCAGCATTCCACTTCGAACTGCGGTAGCACTGACGTCGATGACAAAGAAATACGATGGTTCCTGGGGAGGACGGACCATATATTCGGCAGGAGCAATAAACTCCACAACAGCTTTGGACAACTCCGGGCGCTCGAAACGATCCCGTCGCAATCCCTGATCATCCAAATGGCAAAAGTACGCAGCCGGGCAGTCATTAATCTGCGAACACATGTTACAACGCCATCGGCGTCCGTGTTCTGACCAAGAGACAAAGGCATTAATGTATGTACGACATCGCTTACAACGAATAATACCAGCAGTACCTGGTTGAACGGTTTCAATGGGTTCGTCTTCTTCTCCGTCGGGAGCCAAGGGACGCATAATACCACCAAATGGAATCTTGGTCGTTGCTGCCGTTTGAGCTGTCTGGGCGACCTTTTCGCACGATAGACGAACCAGACGTTCCGGAATCTTGACATCAAAGTCAATGTTTTCGTTGAACATGGGGGCATGAGCCTGTGGTGCCGTTCCGGGAGCGCCCGGAGCAAGTGGGGCCTGCATTCCTGGAGCTTGTTGACCCCCGTAAAAGCCGCCACCAGCTTGCTGCTGTGGTGCGCTACCAGGTGGTCCAGGAGGGAGTGGGGCTCCAAATCCCTGTCCAGGAGCTTTTGGAATACCAAAACCTGTACCAGCTCCGGGAGGAAGAGGACTGTAAAAGTTCAGGAAATTGGAAGACAGGATACAAAGTGAGTTCAGGTCGCAGGATCGTAAAAAACAAATGAATCTCAGATTTTTAAACCTTCATTTGGTACTTACGCTTGAACTTGTCCGGGAGCAGGTGGTGGCTGAAAGGACATTTGCGACATGCCCTGATTTAATCCCTGCATTCCTGGTTGTTGTTGACCAGGATGCGGTGGAGGGGCAAAGCCTTGTCCACCTCCTAGTTGAGGAGAAGCCTGAAAGCCACTACCTGGTTGCTGGGGTGGAGGAGGGGCAAAACCCTGCCCTGGAGCAGGTGGATTAAAGCCTTGTCCAGCTCCTGGCGGTGGAGGTGGATTAAAACCTTGTCCAGCCGGCGGCGGAGGAGGGGCGAAACCCTGACCAGGAGCTGGAGGCGCGAATCCTTGTCCAGGAGCCGGAGGAGCGAATCCTTGTCCAGGAGCCGGAGGCGCGAAACCCTGACCTGGTTGGGGAGGAGGGGGAGGATATCCTGACATGGGTTAATAAACTCAAATCAAGTTAATTGGTTTTTGGTTAACTTAATGCAATGTTGGAAAAGTCCGACTGAGATTAAAGGTAGGCCCGTAAGATTAAATAATAAGCAGACAAACAAGGAGCAATGCCAATCAAACTTTGTTAACACATCGGCTGTTATCTTTGCTGTGACCCTACCTTGTGCCTCCTCTCTTGTTGTTAGCAGTAGTACGGTACTCTACTAGAAGTGCTTCGTGTTGCATGCTCGTGACTGAGAGCTCGTGAATGGTGATTAGCCGCAGATCTTTTCGTTGGTGACGTGGAGGATGCAGGATACGATATTTTTTTATCTTTGACCCTTTCACAAAAATGAAAGTAATAATAGTGTTATGGATAGGAATCTGGCATAGCCACAAAAACACTAGATCCTACTCGTATGTACGCTTCAGCTCTTCTTCACTTTTTATTAGATACTGTAGGTGTCGTAGTTGTATGGTACATGAATGACTAGAAGTACTAATTTAATTTTGACCAGCCACGAAGCGCATCAAAGCCTAATCTTCTTCCTACAACCAACACTGATATCAGCGGTCTCCACCATTGCGACGCTGGATTGTCTCATCCCATCTTCGCTACTTTCCGAAGATCTGCGATCACTAATGGAATTTGGAGCAGAAGTCATGGAGGAAGCATTATCTGAGCTCCCCTCCACATCAGGTCTCTTCGTCGACGATACTTTGGGAGGAATGCTCTTCGGTCTGGTGTTCCTAAACATGTGTGAAATCTGCATGAAAGATAAAGAGCTTGAGCGCGAAGACGAAGTACAATAATAACAGCAATGTATTTTACTATTCTAACCTTGTTCCGCGCTGTTTGCGCATCAACGGAAACCCAACCATCATTTTCCCATTTGAGAAATCTATTTTTGACAATTTAAAAAGAGGGGTAGATAGTTGGAACAAGGCCACTAGCTGGTCTGTCGTGAACACAACCTAAATTGTCAAACACGAAGACAAGTAGACAATCAACTCACCTTCCATGTGATTCTTGAATAATGTTAACAATCCTTTCAGCAATTGCAGTCTTTTCTAACTTGTTGGCATTTTCGTATTCTTTCCGATACATGTCTATCAAAAGCCCCGCGCGTACATTCCCTGAATGAGTCCGTGTATGTCGACCTCTTCCAAACAAACAGTCAAACCGAAGTGGTATGTTCATAGCGTCCGACTTTGCAGAGTCTTCTCGCACTTGTTGGCCCTTGATCCATTCTTGATGCCACTCAACTGTTGACGGAGCGCCAAATGTATCTACTGGCAAATCATCCGTACAAATACCGTACGTTTGAAGTTCAAACTTTATGTTCTCATAACTGCCACAATGAGTGCAAACTCTATTTCGTACTTCCTTCCGAGACAATAGTTTCATCCCAGTAACAACGGGACGGTACATTTTGGACTCGAAACACATATGTACAGCTGCCACCTTCCGTGGCAGGCCCTGTCGCGTTGAAATCATTTCTCTCATGGCGGCCGCAAACTCGTGCTCTGGTAGATCTTGCGTCATAAACACGAGAACAACCACCCCCTTCATTTGTGTAACCGGATCCTTGGCCGTAATACACATTATATAAAAGATTACCCGTACCAGCTGCAAAAGATTGACACCGTTTGGAATCGATTCTTGATTAAGAAATACTACCAGACGACCAGATGCATCTCGAGTTGGAAGAATCTGAAGAAAACCACTGTTTAATATGGCCGTGTCCTGTTCGGAAAAATCGGGCATTCGAATATCGCGAGCTAACGTATCCTCGTTTCGAAAACGACTCGACTTGACATCAAAATGCTTCACCAACCGTTGTGCCGCCACTTTTACATTATAGTCATCGCAACGAAGAAACAGCAACCGAAAGTCCCGGTCTTCAACGTAGGCCTTGTTCAAATACAGAGCTTTGTCGTAAGCTTTCTTGTGTTTGTGGCCTATCCTTTGAATCTCCATTGCCAGTTCTCGTAGTAGCTGTTCGATATTGTCTGGATCATGCAATTGTTCCTGCAACAGTATTCCATGAACGTTAAAGGTATCTCGCTCGATATCCTGCAGAGACATTGCATTCAATTCATCTGCCAGCATCTGCTCTGCCAAATCTGATTCCCCGGGTGACTGCAGCATTTTGGTGGGTGTTAAGCCCATCTTTAAGGCCCAATCCAAATTTTTGTCATGAATCAAGCCTTGATCTCGCATGGAAAGTTGCTCGAGATCATCATGTTCGACCTGATGTGCGTGAATTAGACTTGGTGTAGTTGCCATGGTTATGAAAGTAGGTGGTGTGTAGCTGCTGAAGGCGAGGCTATTTCACTAGTCTAGTTTGAGTCTTCGAGGTAAACTACCTGTCCTTCCATGTTTGATGAGAGATGACCGACGACGAACATTATTATTTTAGTAGGTAGATAGTAGACTGGTCGGCTCCTCTAGTAGTAGTTGCTATCTACAGTAGTAGTAGTTGCTATCTACAGTAGCTAGTACTGAGTACCTGGTACTGTACTAGTAGTCTTCTCTACTAGTAGTCGTGGCAAATTTTTACATCATTATAATATCTTTGAAGCAGGTGTGCGTGTGCGCATCCCAAGATTGGGTGATTATTTATTTAGTTAAGGTTGCACCTTCCTATGTCTACTACTAGACTACTTGAACTGTGATATTATTGAGAGCACTACGGTAGCACAGCCAGCCAGCACAACGCAAAAGCTACGGTAGTCTACTCAATTCGAATCTGCGCGAATGTACTACTTGTTTACGTACTGTACTACTCCTACTTCCGAGAGTCCTTTTACTCGGGGGTAAAGTCTAATTTTCTGCAGAAAGATTTTTCGCCTGGAAAGATTATTGGGGCAGGGCACGCGAACTGCGAACATGCAGCTCAAGTACTACTACTAGTAGTAGCTACTGGTAGTAGAAGTAGGCGGAGAAGTAGCAACAGCACTACTAGAGTAGTTGTACGTTGTTCCTATTTGGATGGAAGATCGCGAATGGTTTGGTTTTGAGAAGACACATGTCAAAAAGATAAGAAGTAGCTTCGCATTCTGCTCTGCTGTTGCTTGGCGAAAGAATGATGAAGTTATGTGAAGTAATGATGATGTGAAATAATACTGTTGTCATGAGCTTCAAAAAGCTGGAGATCAACAATATACAACAACAGTAGTACTACAAGACTTGCTCCTAAACTAGCCATGTCAGTCCAACCAGCAACCGTCGTAGTTGTGCAAGGTTTGACGAGCGAAAGAGGTAAAGCTCTGAATGGATGCAACGGTCGAATGATCTTGAGAGAAGATGCTGCTCTTGCGCCTTCGACACGCATCCCTGTTTTATTGGATGGAGAACTAGAACCCATTGCAATTAAACGAAGCAACCTCAAGGTAATCGACCCAAACAAGTTCGAACATTTTGAGGTGAATATACTTAGACCTCATTTTAGAACAAACAAGTTGAGTGTTGTCATGCGGGACAGAGATGCTCAAGTGATATATCGTTGGCGCCATGTTTTCGAAGAGGCCGACTTCGGCCGAGCTAGAGTCAATCTCTTGATCGTCAGTACAATACTCTTACAGGAACTGGATACTGGAACAGCCAATAGGAATATTATGGTTTTTCCAACTGATTTGAATGTAGCACGTGCTTTGCAAAAGGCCTTGTCCACGTCGTCCAAAATCAACCTTGGACCCTCACTCGATGCGATATTCCAAAATGCAGTGCGGATTATAAGAGTACTCCAAAAGAACAAGAAAGCTAACCTCTTGATTTCTTTTTTCCCTGCGCGGATCTCGCCAGCCGTCTTCGAGGAGAGGGAAGGAGAGAAAAGGCTGCAGGCCACAGAGAATGGATGTTACAAAATATATCCTTGCCCCCATCAGGATTTCTTTGACGCCCTTGAAGTACGATTTGCTTGCAGGGACAAAGGTAGAATACTTATCCAACGGGAAACATTCCAAGACTACGGAGAGCAGGAAGTCATTGAATATGTCTCCAACGCTGTCGCGCTAGGAGAGTCAACCCGATTGTCCCCCAAATGTTTAGCCAAGAGAAATCCTCAGACCTTCTGGTCCGTGGTCTTGCATTTAGACACGTTTCTACAGACTTGCCAGAAAAATTGCCCAAATTACAAAATACTTCTGAAACAATGGAGACCCTTTGTTGATGGATCTCAACGCTGCCAAATGTTTTGGAAACAATCGATTTGTAGAGGGCGAAGACGAATTCATTTGTCAGAAGCCACGCAAGGCGTGAATTGGGGAATCGGTAATAGTGAAGTCAAACACAAGAGATTGTCGATGGAGTATGCAATGTATGCTCTTTATGCAGTCTATATCGGTTTAGCAGAACACCACGATAGTGAAAAAGAAATTGTGCCTGTGTGGGACCACTACCAGGACACTGAAATAGGCCGTTTCGTCTTGGCATTCATCTGTGCAAAAGCGTTCCATGCACCAAAATGGAATCCTAAACTTCGATATGAGTTGTGGAGTACTTCTTTTGAGAAAAAAGGATTCAATATTTTTGAAATGTTCGCTAAATCGGATCCAAAAGCATCCTGTGGCAGATGCGGCTGCAAAGATTCGAGCAAACTCAAGGAATGTGCAGGATGCGGTGGCGCTGTTTACTGTAGCAAAGATTGTCAAACGGTAAAGTGGAAGGAACACAAGAAAGTATGTTCTCCAGTCATTACGGAAACGCGGCGGCTATTCCAAGAAATGAAGTTGGATGTCGAGGCTTTTGAATTTGCAGCGTCTAGCAAGGCTGGGCTGAGCATTGCAAGGTCACTGGAGTCCTATGCTGGTATGACTGCTCTCTCAGAAGTGAGTTCCCTAGGTAGTGTTGCATTCCTCTTAAAGATTGCCGGAGGCAAATCCATCCTTACTTTCAACGGATATGCTCCGTCATCGGCAGATCTTGGGTGTTTGAGAACGGGAAAAAGTCCCAACTCTGACTTTATGATGATTTTTGAAAAGTTGAACGATCTGCCGATTTTGGAACGATTTCTCGTTTCATGTGGACCGCTCCGGGACATTCAAATCGCCAAAAAATCGCTTGACGAAGCTCTCTGGTATGTCGGAGGGAATCTTGAAAATTTGAGAATTCGAGCTTGTGGCTTCACAGCTCTCGAATGGGCGGCTAAGAAGGGCAATAAGGATATTGTTGAATGGCTGTGTAACGATTCCCGAACGCAAGGTCTCATTGGAATCGGATCTCCTGTCGGTTGGGCATGTTACACTGGACAAGTTGAAATTGCAAAAGTATTGGTAGACCGCGGGGCGAATCCCGCTGCTAATCATCCATCCTTATGGGGAGAACATCCATTGTTATGCGCAGCTCAGAATGGCCAGTTTGAAGCAGTCAAGTGGCTGGTTGAAGACATGGGGCAGAACATTCGCATGGTTGACCAAAACGGGGGAGGAATACTGAGTCACATTATGACTGTCCCGGACTGGCCTCAGTTGGAGGGTCACATGAAATGCTTTGCATGGGCCGAAAAGATGTTGGAATCGTAAATTATTCCTTCCTGCGGCTATTCTTTTGTTACATTATATTATATGTACCTGGTACATAGCTGACATACTACTACTATCTACAAGCTATGCTACTAATAGCAGGTCCAAGGGCGAAAGAGGAGAGAGTAGACCTAGTCGAGTACTTCCATTGCTTTCGTTAGTAGTCCAATAAAACAAATAAGTTCCTCATTACTAGAGCTACTACGAGACTAGAGTAGGCTAATAGCTTTTGACGCACTCACTTGACTCGATAGCTCGGGATTGGCTGGTTTCAATCCAACAACTGGAGTAGACCGTATTGAGACTACTAGCTGGAGTAGTTGAGACTAAACTACTTGAAAAGAGATAAAGTTTACACTAAGAACTTCTTCGTAATGCACTTTGATTGATACCAAACAGCAGCGCCCCCGTCCTTCCAGGCCTCCTATTTTGTAAAGCGGACGAGAAACTAGACTACTTGTATTGCGCCGCTGTCTTACATTCCTACTGTAAGAAGTTCTGTACCTTTGATGAGATACGTACATTGCGCTCAGGTTATAAAGGAACCCATTTTTAGAAAAAATAATGGTGGTTCATCAATGGAGAATTCTGTATTATAAAGTAGTAGTATATTCCACCTTTTTCATGACCTGTTGGACTCAGCCTCTGGTAGCATGGATGAGTCCTTGTACCACTAAGATACAACGACGGAATTCAAATTATTTGTGCACGCTCATCAATGACAATGCCCAGGACTACTATTACCCCGCCACTACCAGCAAAGCTTCGATTTTAGAAAAGGCGGGGTCTGTATTATATCGAAAATCGGTCTTTTCGCCAACAGAGCTGATGACCATTCGATCTGAGGTTGAAAGGCACAGCAAAATCTTGCAGGAGGAATCATCGTCTTCCATTGCACAAAAACGTTTGGGTGCTACTTTGTCGAGCGATTGTGCAGTCTTGGAGCTTTTAAAGCACGGTAGTCTCCATGCATTAGTAGAGAAAGCAACCGGAACGAGTTGCGTGCTATCTTCTAATCTTCCCGTTGAAATCCGATCCTATGAACGAGAGGGTGCTGGTATGGCCTGGCACGTTGACGATATCCTCTACGATCCACCACAAATCGAGATTGTATTTACGTTACAAAATGATTCGGATTGTCAGACCATGTGGAAAGAAGTAGGAACCAACAAGCTTCACGTTGTGGAAACAGAACCAAATTCAGCTATACTTTTGCTGGCGGGTGGATCATCGCATTGCGTCACTCACTTGAAACGCGGAAAACGTATGATTTTGAAATGTGCCTACGTAGAAAAGGGGGCTGTCTTTCGTGAGGGGCAACATGAAAACCAATTTGAAAGCAAGCAAAAAAGAAGGAAAAAGAGTGGACGACGACGTTGAAGAATCTTCGCTGGTACAGTAGAAGGTTTCATTATTAGTCTTTCGATTGTGTGTGTGGCCCTGTACAATTGTTCTATCCAATAGCAATATGAGCAAAGCTGTGCATTGCCGGTGGAAATTGGAAATGCCTCAGTCACCGCATGGGAGGCGCTATTATGGTTCCAATGGGTGTGCTCTATCTGACAGCCGTAAAAAATGACATGGACACTCAAATGAGTTTGGTAATCGTTGTGACGTCTACGTATTTTTGTAGCTCGTTTTGGAAGCCGCACATTTATGCTAGACAGTAGTAATCTTCGAAAAGAAATCGTATGGCATGTCCAGGATCGACAGCAAACTCCACGTAGAACTTTTGTAGGCTCGATTGATCGATACAGGAATTGAAAATGTCCATGAGTTGCGGCAAACCTTTCGAGTCAGTCAAGGTAGTTATTAGTGTGATGGTTTTGATCTATTTGTTATTGTTGTATTTTCTAGACCACATGGCTTTTGATCATGTTCTCATTTCACCTGTTGTTTGGGCGTTCTGCTGTGGTGTTCTTTCCAATTTTTTCTTCCATTTCCGCTCAAGCCTGTTTCCCGTTGACGTGATCCTGAGTATCTCCTTCATCGCCTCCGTCCGTATCTGGCAAGAAAAGGTCCAACGTATCAACATCAAAATAATACTTGGCATCCATAGCCGCCTTGAGTTCTTCCCGAGTCACACCACAATGCTCTGGGTGTAAGCCCGCCTGTTCTTTTTGCTTTCGTAGCGATTCAGCCATGGCCAAGGTGGCCTCCATGGTCCATTCCAATGCAAGCACTTCCTTTCCGTCGCGACACAATTTACCATCTTGCAAATCAAACTTCATGATTTCCTCAAGTGGAAGAAGGCGGTCCGCAGTGTTTATCATTTGTTTCTTGACTTGTTGTCCCTTCGTTTTCTTCTTTTTGTTATTGGTGCGGGCTGCTTTCTTTCCGGATGGAGGCATTGTTCAAGAACGTAATTGAGTTGAAATGAATCGCTTGTATGTGCTCTGTGATGAGATGGTTTAATACCGATGGATGTACAGATGGAAAGAGTGCAGTGTTATTCTTGTCAGGAGTTCGGTCGAGAATGCACGCAGAATCCAAATTGATTCACACATGGTCATTTCAAAAATACGAAGGAAAAAAAAACATGGGAAAATCCCAATCCAAGACCAATCAGTTGTTGGGAATTTTTTTTCAATACAACAAGCATGTTGCAAACAATAACCTTTAATATCAAGAAAAAGTATTGAAGGATTTGTGCAGAGAACTTTCCGGCGAAAGCGCTCCAGTGACAGTCATTGACTGTAAACGGGGCCGGGCCGTCTGTTAGTTTGAAGTTCCACCATTATGCAGACAAACTTGGCACACCAATTTCAATTGACGCAGGGACAAGTTAACGAAAGATTGGTGAACTACTTCTTCGAAGTTATTATTATTGTCTGACCATTATTCTAGCTAGTAGTAGGTAGTCTAATACAGTAGTAGCTACATTACTCCGCCGGGATAGTTTGCTAATAGCTTCTGTAGGTCGCTACGCTTTGTTTCAGTTCCTTTTTTCCAACATTGAGCATGTGTGCATGTACAGTAAGTGTCTGGTCTTGCGGTACAAAAAGCAATAACAGTCACAACTGACATCATTATCTTAGATCGAGTCATTTCGATTTCTTTGAATCTTTTTTACAAAAATCTTCTATCATCAACTGGCATTAAAAGCAAAAAAGCAACAGAGTGATATCGGATAGCTATAACATTGCTGTTTGACATAGCAACAACTAGCAACAATAACCTCCGCCAAAACATTTGCTTTCTTTGTAAGCTTCATCGACGGCATTGAGAAGGAAAATTGAAAAAGTAGCACCACTTGCATAATACTTCATAATTACGACGCTTGTCCAGTCATCACCACATTCATTCCTTCATCATGGCGGATCAACCAATGCAAGAAAATTTCTGCTTATCTCACCAGAATCAATTTCCGTGCGATCTCACCGCTTTCAATGCTGCCTTTATTGGGGCAATCGCTAGTCTGGCGGGAGGTATCATGGTAGTCTGCTTGTCCATGAGGGTGCGTACGATAAAATAATAGTGTGGTTCGACCTGGTCCACAACATCTGGCAGTGTGTGTTCTATACGTGTGGCTTTGTCCAAAATCCAAGACACTTGTCCTGACAGGAAAGATGCATTCGCGATATTCATCTTCTTAACTCTTTTCTCTTCTTCTTCTCTCTCTCTCTCTCTCTTTTGGTTAGATAAAAAAATCGCCTCGTGGAAATGATCTCATGAACAAAATCTCGGATCAAATCGCATTGGGCGCAAAAGCCTTTCTTGTTACCGAATATAGGTACCTCGCGATATTTATGATCATCGTATCAGTACTCTTTTTTCTTTTATACTTTTTTGAACCACCATCAGGTCAATCTTCCGATGGACTCAGGTATTCTCTTTGCTTTTTGGCCGGTGGATTTCTGTCGGCATCGGCTGGTTGGCGAGGAATGGCCACTGCAACGGTACGTTTCCTCTGTGTGTTTCTACTAAGACCTGCTGTTTTTATTTTGTACACACACCTCTTCTAACCTGTTCATATATTATTTATTCTCCATACGTTTAGGACGCCAATGTACGAACTGCGGAAGCAGCAGATAAACAGGGTCTTGCCATGGCACTCTTCGTAGCTGTGACGGGAGGATCCGTAATGGGATTCACTGTCGTAGTCTTCGGTTTGCTCGGCATTTCTCTTTCGTACTATTTGTGCACCCTCGGGTACGACGAAGGAAGTGAGATTGACAAATTGATCTGGGCTGCGGATGCTATTGCTGCCTTTGGTTTTGGAGCATCTAGCATTGCCCTCTTTGCTCGCGTGGCTGGTGGAATCTACACAAAGGCTGCTGATATTGGCGCTGACTTGGTCGGAAAAGTAGAAATGGACATTCCAGAGGACGACCCTAGAAATCCCGCCGTGATTGCCGACAATGTAGGAGACAATGTTGGAGATGTTGCGGGCATGGGTGCCGATTTATTCGAATCGTACGTCGGCGGTATCATTGCCACCGTCACACTCGCCAATGGGGATATCGCTCTCATTATGCTTCCTTTTTATGTTGCTGGAGCGGGAATTATTTCTGCTGTTGTTGGTTATTTTGCCATGGGAGTAAATGACGATGCGAACCAAGAGGAGCTCCTGTGGGCACTTACGAAGGGAAACCTGGTTTCGGGTGTTTTGGTTATTGGTATCACAGCTGCTGTCGTTGTACAACTCTTCGAAGGCAGAGAATCTGACGGATGGCAAATTCTTGGCTGTATCATCATTGGTTTGGCTGCTGGTGTGGCTATAGGCAAGGCGACAGAGTACTTTACTTCCTATAGCTATCGACCAGTTCGGTCCATTACAGATGCAGCCGCTACAGGCCCAGCAAGTGTCATCATTCAAGGTCTTGGTATTGGCATGATCTCCTGCGTCATTCCAGTGCTCATAATTGTCTCGACAATCTTGGTGTGCGATACTTTGTCGGGCGGGTACGGTGTTGCGATTTCTGGGGTTGGAATGCTATCAACTTTGGGAGTAACGTTGGCTGCAGATGCTTTCGGACCCATTGCAGACAACGCTGGTAGGTTTTTTGTCGTTTGTCATGAGAGCGGAACGATGCTGGGAATTCTTTGATGATTGTAAAATCTCACGCTTACTTGTGAAATTTCATTTGCAGGGGGCATTGCGGAGATGGCTGGCATGGACGAACGAGTTCGTCAGACGACAGATGCCATTGATGCTCTTGGAAATACCACAGCAGCAACAGGCAAGGGATTTGCCATTGGATCCGCTGTCCTTACTGCTCTTTCTTTGTTGACTGCCTTCACTGCCAAAGCGGACATTGGAGATGTGAATATTGGAGATCCAATTGTACTGAGTGGTGTTATCATTGGTGCTATGTTACCATTTCTGTTTGCTGCTTTGACTATGCTTTCTGTGCAAAAAGCTGCATCTGCTATCATTGTGGAGGTTCGTCGCCAATTTCGAGATGTTCCAGGTCTTCTTGAAGGCACAGCAGAGGCAGACTTTCAGAAGGTTATCGAGATCTCTACAAAGAGTTCTGTAGAAGAAATGTTTCTTCCCGGTGTTTACGCTGTCTTCTCACCTTTGACTATCGGCTTCCTAATCGGACCAAGGTGTCTCACAGGTCTTTTGGGTGGATCCATCGCTTCAGGGTGTATGCTTGCGCTCATGATGTCCAACGCTGGAGGAGCATGGGATAATGCCAAGAAATATATAGAAATCGAGGGCGCACATGGCGGGAAGGGCACAGATATCCACAGGGCGACTGTTGTTGGCGATACAGTCGGCGATCCTTTCAAGGACACCAGTGGTCCTTCCCTGAATATTTTGATCAAATTGATGTCTATCATATCACTCACCATTGCTCCTTTGATATCAGGGCAAGAAGACTGGCACGAATGGTGGTGGGGTCTCATCCCCTTGTCTATCATACTTGTTTCTACATACGTCGCATATCATTTCTTGTGGAAAAACGCGACGACTTACGATAGTGATTTGCAGTTAATACCCAGTAAGATTGATGAGACGGACGCAACAATCAGTTAAAGTACCTTGAACATGTTCAATGGTGTCTATTCAGCCTTCCACTCTATGCAGGATCGAGGCATTAGGAGCGAGGAAACGTATGTCATTTGATGTTTTAAAAATAATAATGTTCTCTACCCAACCTCAGTAGTCTCTTGTCTCTTCACAGAGACACACAAAAATTTAATTTTGTCGGGGTCTGCTTTACCACCTGCGTCTCTTCAAAACTATGTGGCGTTTTTAATCACTCCATAAAAAAGCTGCAGCTCGACAAGTTAATCCCGTCGGTGAATCTGGACTGCATGCCGACATTCCTTTATGTTTCGTGGTCGCCATGAAGCCATTCAAGCAATATTGAAAACAACTTTGGCGAAGAGTTTTTGCATCTTTGCGTGGTGTGATTTTTTTTGCCGTCCTCTTTTCAAGACAAGTTTGGGACACAAGGTTGCATCAATTATTCACGGGAAAATTTGTTGCCTGAATATTGCCCTGTCTATTTTCACATTTTTACAGCTGCTTCGCTTGCCCATTCTGGTCGCAAACCCACTTAGTTTCTCAGTCATGCAGTTGTAACTGGCAATGCGGTAATACCCTCCTACAAGTTCGTCATGCACACACACTACCAGTCGCTCCAACGATAGCAATAACACAAGCTGCAACGATTTGTAGCAAAAGAAAAGTGTTTGATTGATAACGAGTGGTATCAGAAATGTGAAGGGTTGTACGTAGCGTTGTAGTTTGTAGTATTAGATGTCGACTGAAATGGTGTGACTGGATTATTTTTGTTTGGGAATCTCTTTCTTCTAAAATAAATACTCCGACTGATGGTGAACATCTTGAAAAGGTTTGGCGCAATACTACTATGGTAGAAATAAAAAAACAAGAAACCAAAGAATGAATCTTCAAGATGTACATAATGACATCAAAACAAGGGGCATAAAAAAGCGAAAACAAAATAATACA
>Ga0100402_1001360_pt1 | contig 28175 bp, 23 predicted proteins | sample CryGeyme20150102_FD_80419 | JGI IMG/M metagenome (GOLD analysis project Ga0100402, IMG submission 80419) | Groundwater microbial communities from Crystal Geyser aquifers in Utah, USA - Crystal Geyser metaG 2015-0102 | ecosystem: Environmental > Aquatic > Deep subsurface > Groundwater | place...
AACTTATTCGCAATCGTATGTTTAAACAAATTTCAACACGCTTCAACAAATTTCCACACGTTTCAACAAATTCCAACATGCGTCACACCCGGGACTCTATTTCAACACAAGATTCAATTGAGGTTTTATTTAGCAGTTTATCTTTAGTCTCAAGACACTCTTCAAGAATAGGATATGAGCTGTATTTGGCGGACCTTCCTGGTACGTTGTGGTACCGTAGTCTACTACTACTAGTAGAAGAAAAGGGGACCATGACATCACGATCTAAGAATACTATTATTACTTATTACTATTATCATCGTTATTAGTGCTTGTTGATCCATGCTCTCACATCATCACACCCTGAAGTTAAAGTCCGCTGTACCAAAATAAAGTCTTTTCAGTGCTCTACTAAACAGTATCAAGGTGAAATTTTAAGCAATTCTGGAGACTGCTGCTGTTCATCGACAACCAAGAATATCCAGTAATCATCAACCACCACCACCACCACCACCACCACCGCCGCCATTACACCAATGGATGAATCTAACTCCCCCGAAACACCTTTACTCGGTACCCAACGACAACAAAACCAGGCCGAATTAAGGCTCAATCGAAACCACAGTGCACAGTCACATAATGAAACGAATGAAGGTGTTGTAGCACCAATGGCCACAGATTCAGCTCAGGAGAATGCTGAAGGGAACGACCACTACCGACCCCGTCGCATTTTATCCTTTTATTATCGACGTGCCGTCACAGTTTTTACTGCCGTCTTGGTAGATGAACGAGGCACGGGATGGCCAGTTGTTCTTGGTTTGTTCTTGTTGGTATTGATGGGAATCATTCTGGGTATCATTTTGCCAGGTGATGCCGATCTACCCTCCAAACATGGCTATCGCTTCTTGAGCAATGCCATCGGCTACACCTACTTCATGAGTTGGAGCGTATCCTTTTATCCGCAAGTGATTAGCAATTTTCGACGCAAATCGACGCTGGGTCTAAGTCCCGACTTTTGTGGTCTGAATGTGATTGGATTTACATGCTACACGATTTACAATTTGGGTTTGTTTTTCGTCCCCGCCATTCAAGCCGAATATCGGGCACGACACGGACCCGATGCATCCATTTCGGTCCAAAGCAACGACGTAGCCTTTGCCGTACACGCCTTGTGTTTGGCATCTGTAACATTCTTTCAGATTGGATATTATAATGGTTTCCGTGGATCTTCCAGTCCATCCAAAGTGATTCTGGCAGTGTCCGCATTGTTTGTTTCCACTATTTTGGTCGGCCCTTTGGTGGTTCTAACCGTAAAGAAAATTGAATGGCTTGACTATCTGTATCTGCTGGGAAATATCAAAGTGTTAATTACTCTCATGAAGTACATTCCACAAGTGATTCTCAATTTTAGGCGTCAATCTACCACTGGCTGGAGTATTTGGAACATTCTTTTGGATTTCACCGGTGGCACCTTGAGCGACGTACAACTCGTGCTCGATTGTGCCGCAATGAACGATTGGACTGGAATTACAGGAAATCTGACCAAATTGGCATTGGGATCCGTTTCAGTGGTCTTTGATTTGGTCTTCATGGCACAGCATTACATACTCTATCCCCGACGAGACGACAGTCGATCTCAATCGATGAGTGATGACGCTGACGGCAATCTTCCTTCCGATTTGCTTTTTGATGAGGAGCCGCTGCCAGCTATTGATGATCGTACACTCTAGCCAAAATATGATTACAAAGAAATAATTTGCTACCATGCAAGATGTTCAACGAAGCACTGGACCTACTGTAAGCGCTCATCACCTCCTGCGGTGAAGGCTCTACAGGAATTGAGAACTACTGTGCGTCTTCTAGTAGCATAGTACTTAAAAACAAAAATTGTAACAACCAACCATAGACACACCATTTATCTACTATCGATTGTATCTGAGATCTGAGATGTTGTATTCACCTTGTTTTTACTTAACCTTACTACTAAAAGAGGAATAGCTATTTAACTTTATCTTACTTCGCCAGGAAAGCAAAGCAACACACAAAGACAAGACAAGATGCCCCCCGCAAGCACACTCCCTTCATCAGTAGATAATTCCACAACAGCGTCTGGTATTCCTGCCGCATCTTCGCTGACAGCTGCTGGTAATGTTCACGCTCCGAGCGTCGCAGGATCTGTCATTGAAGCTACAGATGTATTAACGGGGAGCAAACTATTGATTCGCATCCAGAATATTGCCTCTACTGCCAATCTTGGCGTCCGCTTGGATCTGAAGAAGATCGCACTCAAATGCCGCAACACGGAATTTAATCCACGCCGCTTTGGGGCTGTCATTATGCGATTGCGGGAACCTCGGGCCACGGCCCTCATCTTTTCCAGTGGCAAGATGGTAGTCACGGGGGTCAAGTCTACACACAATGCCACTCTAGCAGCAAAAACCTTTTCTTACATTGTAGAGCGGGTTGGCTTTAAACCTAGCGATATCATTGATTTCAAGGTGCAAAACATTGTGGGGACTGCCGATTGCGGTTTTCCTATTCGATTGGAAGGTCTGGTCTACGCCCATTCCGCGTTTGCCTCCTACGAACCAGAGCTTTTTCCAGGATTGATTTATCGGTTGGTGAGTCCTCGGGTTGTCTTTTTGATTTTTGTTTCGGGTAAAGTAGTAATTACGGGCGCCAAGAAGGAATCGGATCTGAGCAATGCCTTAACGAAGATCTATCCCGTCTTGGTCGAATTCAAAAAGACGCACGTAGCTGGCTTACCGGGAGTGGCTCCTGCTACTCCGGCCCAACCATCTGCCATTGCAGCAGGTGGAAAGCAGCTAGCGTCCGGAGGTAAAGGCACGCCTATGGAAGAAGTATAGAGTTTCAACACTGTAACTATAGTAGTTGATTGATTGAGAATTATTTTCTTGTAGACAAGAAGATTAGAAGCACTCTGCAGTGGTCATTGAGCTGACACATAATGGATGTTGCACCGCCAACAGCAAAAAACTATCCACCACAGTAAAATGTAAAATCCCTTCCTCTGTACTCTATGGAATAACTCTTCTCCCACAAGAACGTCTCTCTTTCTTTCTTTATTTCACGTCAAATCCTTCTTCTCTTAGACAGGCCTTGTGGGCTTCTATCAGTTTGATGCAATCAGGATGCTCTTCGCCTTTGAAGACGACACATTCATCACGAGGTTTTTTTGTTTCGGGACAGCAGCAGCAAATTGGTTTTCCCGTTTTGATGCCAACCTTTTTCTTTGGCTGAGACGATGAGAGGTATGTAAATGACGATGATAGATTGTTGATTTTTTTAATAATTGCATTTTTTACGATTCAATTTCAAGAGAACGAGAGAGAATGACGATGTGAGAGAAAAAACAAAACAAAAAAAGCCAGACCAAATTCGACGAGGGGTTCGAGATGCGACACAAGGAGAGCTAATAAAAAATGAAGGTTATACAGTCTTACGGGTTCTGTTGGAGGTGCTTGTGGAGTCGAAGATGCGTTTCCCATGGTAAAAATGTATTCTAAGGGTAAAATTAGAGTAAAATTGTGAAGTAGTAGTTGGTGTAGTAGGTGCGGGCTGTCCTATTTTGATTGCTACGGTAGGGGCTAGTCTAGTTGTCTACCAGGTAGATTAACTTTCGAATATTTAGTATGTTCGCACGAAGTTTATGGTTTTGGAGAATTTTACGCTATGTCGAACACGAATCAGACGGTGGCTGACTCATGACCTAGGAAAAAGAATGGTGCAAATGTGCGTTGTTGTCGTTTGGGACTACTACTGGAGTACCATGTTGGATTCAAAACCTATTGTGATGACGACCAACAACAACGACAAAACAAAAGTGGGGCCATTATACACATTATCAAAATTATCAGCCACTGCCAGCCATTGTTTTAATAGGTTTAGCCGCGAAGAAGCTCAGCAGCATCTCGAGAGCGCGCAAAGAGAAGTTTCTTTTGAAACTAACCGGGTGCTAACGGCTCAGGCACAAAAACCATGCCAGAACCAGCATCGAACAAAAAGAAGCCAATTGATTCCATGGAGGCCTTTCGGAGCGTTGATCGATTGGTCTCGAAACCAATTTTGGGCAGCGACGGAGCTGCATCTTGGCAGGCCTTTCGCAAGGACAATGCAGAAATATTCACTAACAAGCCGTCTAACGCTCCTCTGGCGCCTCTTAAAAAGGCTGATAAACTGGGCAGTGGAATGTCGAGTTGGCAAGAAGAACGTGCTCGGGAACAATCGGCACGCAAGGAAACTGGAGCAGCCGCCGTGGGCGACGGATATACTAACTTCAAGAAGAAAAATGGTCAAGAAGAAGCTTTGGCAAAAAAGCATCGCAAACAGGTTGAGCAGCGAATACGACCGGAAGATATGGAATACTTTCTATTTGCCAAAACATTTGAGGGTTGGAAGTGGGATTACGTCTTTACGACCAAGGATGGCAAAACAGGATATTATTGGGACGGATCAGATAGTTTGAAGCGATTGAATGGTGAATTGCCACCCGATGCGGGAACCAACGTCGAAGTCGCCGGGGAAGGTGCAAACGATGATACAACGAGCAGTGGAATCAAACGAGAAACAGCAGACACTGCCGCTGCCACAAATAATAGTAGTAGCAGCAACAATAATAACACCAAACAGAAAAAGAAGAAACGCAAACTTCAGGCACCTGTCATTGTCGAGGACCCTAATAATCCAATGGAACAAGTCCAAGCCGCCATTCGAAAGCGCAACGAACGTCTAGGATTAGGCAGTGGCGGGGCCGCAGAATTGGACCTTCCAGAGGGTTGGGAAACGGCAACGGACCCATCATCGAGCAAAATATATTATTTTCACAGAGCAACGGGAAATCGCCAATGGGATAAGCCCAAAAACGATAACAGTCTACCGAATGGATGGAAAGTGGCTAAGGATGCTTCCGGAAAAGAATATTATTATCATGCCAGCGGCGAAACAAGATGGGAGAAGCCGACAGTAGAATGATGAAAAATGAAAACTAGTGAGGTAATGGAGTACACGGGAGCATGCAAGCACATCTCTTAGCGTGGTGCAGCATAAATATGGGTAAATCGACTCTTGTGGAAAAAAAAAAAGCATTTTAATGGTGTCCACAGGCACAAGAGGCAAGATGATGTCCATATTTTATCAGGGGCGGCGGGTCTTGTCGTCAAGCTGCTTATTCACAGCTGTAAATGTTACGAACACGCATCTGAGATTGAGAATCGGGGAGAGATTAAAAGGTGCCAAGTCCAGTCCGCCTAGAAGTCTGAGACCAAGTTTCGCATTACCCTTTCATTTGCTTGTGTTTCGCAGAGTGGGATCGCCATGATATCTTTTACTCTATTGCTTTGTGACGTCACAGTGTATTCTCCCAAACGATGCGAATGAAAATAATGACTACAGTAGCTAGTACAGTACTGAAAATTTTAGCAAGTTTCGCTTTTCAAAAAATGTTAATATTTTTATTGTAATTTTTAATACCAACACAACCACACACATTCAGCTTCTACCAAAGTATCCTCCTCTTTATCATTTTGACAACTAAATTCCATGATAACCGCAGCAATGAGCAGCAACAACAGCAGTTCAATGCTACTAGAGGAGAACGTATGGGAGACTCTACCTGTCCCACTAATCGATTTGTTTGTACAAGAGATAGTAAATGAATATCTTGAAGTGGAGGATCTCGTTCATTTATCTGGTGTTTCCCATCGCTATCGAATTATCTTTCGCTGCAAGCCAGCCTTACAGGAATTGCTAAATAAGCCACCACATGAACAACAACAACAGCAGCAGCAGCAGCAGCAGCAGCATGGACCAAGGATTCTAGCCTCCATGCTACGACGAGACGCCGTCGTTTCAGAGTCCGCGACCTTCAGAATACGGGAGCAGCTTCCGTCTATTGGGAATCTTTCCGTAGAAGAATCCATTGAACATGATCCCTTGACTGTGGCTCAAATGAGAAAAGCTGCCTTGCGCCGACGCAAATTAATTTTGATTGAATCTATGGAAGCTGAGACATCTACTGGAGACAGTACCGATGCTCACGTTCCTGCCGATTGGAAGCAACAGCTGCAACCAATCCTCGACACCTTCAAACCCACGTCACTCAACCAAATGGTACAGTCAACTCGCCAGTATCTTAGCAATGTCAATCCAACTAGGATGCCACTCGAACATAGAACGGAATTCATCTGCATCAACGTTTCGGGAGAAGATTTATATTGTCACTGGATTGACGACGATGGCGATATTCTGCCACGCGACGGGGATCACTTGCCCACAGCAGCTGCAACACGACATCCATTTCCATTGCACCTACAGCCATCATTTGATGTAGAACATAACACTGGTACTGAAGTTGTTGGTTGTCCGCCACATATCTTTTGTCACGCGACAGTATTGTCGCACGCCTTTGCCATTTGCCGCCAACAAGGTGGACCACCTCTGGCAATTTACCAGTCTCGCCGAGTTTGGCATTGGCTTCGTGGATACAGTGCAGGATCTCGAACTCATCATGTACATTCCATCGTCATCTTGCCAGGTATCAAGATTCAAGAGCTGCATTGTAACTCCACTTTCTCCACTCTAACACATCGGCCGCCGAGGCGCACTCTGTTGTGTTCCTACAGTATGATCGATCGGAGCTCTGGGGCTACCATTCCCAAAGGGGTCACTGAGATGACAAGCAGCGAAAAGTCCAACAATGAAGATGGCGTAGCAGATGCCTTCAATAGAGACGGAAATGAAGCTACGACAAGTGCTGCTAAGTCTCGAAGAATATCAGATTTAGCTATTCTTCTAGCCAAGGAGTTTTATGGGGACTTTGTGCCAAGTGTTCAGTCCGGATCTTGGGAGGAGGGACCAAGAGCTGTGAGAGGCCTTATTGAAGTTCTGAGAGGTTCGAGTTGGGCGGCCAGAAGAGTGGATTATTCTCCTCCCAACGACACCTCATTGAGTTTTCCCTCTGTTCTCAGTGAAACGATTTGGAATTAAGAAAATAATTGCGCCTGGCAAAGATTAAAGAAGTCTAGAATGAATGAAAAAAATGGTGTTTATGGACTTGCTTCGGCATTGATGAATAAAGAATTGAAAATGGGAAACAGGAAATCAAAACTCAGAAAATTCATACATGCTATGTTCCTTCCAAGCGCCAGTCTTTGCTGGACAGCCAGGATTGCCTCACAGTTGCCAAAGAATCCACTGGCTTGGAAGCAAAACACGCATTATCAACAGAAATACCAGCTGCCTCCCAGAAAGAAGGGAACAGTATCTTAGGAACCAACGCTTTTAATACTGGAGCCACAATGATCACGTCAACAGAGAACGTCCCGAGTAGTTCGTCCAACTTTGCCAATAATGCCGTCTCTTCGTCGTCATCTTCTCCCGACTGCACCACACTCGTAACAATTGTTGCATCACCCAGGGCCTTTTCAAATTTCTCCGAGACAGCCGCAGTGGGCGAAACGACAGCATCACGTGGCAACACCATAAAGACAGGCGACTTTCCAGAAAAGGAATCAGCATCAGGAGTGTCGTACCAGTAGCCAGCCCCAGGTGTTTGCAACGGTTCAAAGACACCACAATCAGTAATGACAATGGGAGCTGTTGGTTCGCCTGAGGCTGTCCCAAGGCCTTCAGCAGCATTGATGACATCAAAGCCACTCACCACTCTTCCAAAGACCACATGTTTGCCATCGCATTGAGGAGCTGCCTTGAAGGTGATAAAGAACTGGGAGGAATTTGCATTCTTCCCACTATTTCCCATAGATAGAACATACGGCCGATCATGCTTAAGTTGCAAGCCAGCTCGTTCGTCTTTAAATTTCTTGCCACTGTTGAAAATAGATTCTCCTCCACTGCCATTGCCCAGTACGAAATCTCCACCTTGCAGCACAAACCCAGGAATGCACCGATGCATCGTGGAATTACGATAAGTAAGCGGCTTGCCCGAGGAGCCCACAGGGACTGGTTTTGCTTTTGTTTCGTTTGATCCTGGAACTATTGATCCATTGGCACAAAGTGTGGCAAAATTTTCACAAGCCAACGGCGCTACATCCCAGTAAAGTTCCAACACAATTCGATTTCCTCCCACGGGAGGTTTGGTGGCAATGCCCCGCGTGGCTTTATTGCTCCATTCGTGATCGGTACTGATTAAGTCTCGAATTCGGCTGATTTCGGACCCGCCCAACAGTCTCAAATCTTTAGAAGAGAATCCATATCGAGAGTCTGTAGCGTCGACAAAGGCAGCAGCCGTTGCCAGTTTGTCGCGATGGTTGTTAAAATCTAAGTCGAGAAAGCAATACTTGCTAGAGTCAACCGTGATTCCTGATGTCATCTTTGCTATACTACTATCAGTTTCGGGCTACTGCTGGACCTCGATCATACTCTTGGCGCTGTACGACGTACACAATTACTGCAGTTTGTGATGCTGAAAGTTGAATATGTTTTTGTTTTGATAAATGCATTATGAATGCTTGTTAACCAGGTACTAGCTCTTTCTAACCCCAACCCTACCTTCGTTGAAAATCTTCTACTAACTACTCCAGTAGACCCTAGCTACTAGTAGTACCTACTAGTAGGTAGTCTACTCGAGCACCACTCGATGTCACAGGAGCTAACTAGTACAGTACAAAGTAGCGGTAAGAAGTGCTGCAAGATCAGAACGATTGGAGTGTTGTATTTCTTGTCGTTTATGTCACGCTCTTTATACATTGAGGTAAGAATATGGAACGTTTGAGAAATAATACGAGTGTTTCTGTCCTGTTCTCTATCGTGTGAACAGCTTTGAGGGCTCTCTCCATTGCGAAAGGCGTAATTGTTTTTTGTCTCAACAAGAATGGAAAGGTTTGTTGCTCTTCCATTGACTCTCTCTAGTCGTTGTGCGGTTGTATTGAAAGACAGTCTAGTCATCTACAAAAGGCGGTAAACTGCTTTTCATTATGCTCTACTACTCTAGCTGCCTGGCTGCAGTACTAGTCTAGCTCTAGCTAATACTAGTACCTGGTACTAGAGAGATCTACTAGCTACTACTACTAGTACCATGTACCTGGTAGAGTACAACTAGCTAGCTACCAGGTACTAATGTAGGAGCCCTTCCATACCTGGTACTGGTACCTGGTACTAGCTAGTACAAGAGTTCAGTCACGCATGGCGAAATACAGAGTTTACTTGGAATTTACTTAGATTTTTTGGAGTACTGAAATCTGATACAAACTGGGAATTTTGACGTCAGGCCAGTCAACCTTACGTGATGTGAAGCTTCTCAATGATGATGATGATTAATTCGTTCTCATGGGCAGGACAGTAGTCTAGTATTCCGCACACTTTGCGTCACTCAATTTTCATCCTCTATCCAAAATCAACTTCCCATCCGCCCTTTCGTTATCCAGGGACTTCGCTTAAAACGAAGAGATTATACGATTTAAAATTAATCTGTAAACTATTAACAACTAAACAATCATGTTCCTATCTGGCGAGTCTCCGTCTCCGTCAACGCCCAGCAACAGCAACAGCATCAACACAAACATCTCCGAAGAACCTTCTAGAAAGAACAATTCTAAGAATCCCGCAAAACATTCAGTGGCTTCTGAGGATCGCGATGATACGACTGCCTTTACGGAAGGCAGCACGTCAGAAGACGATACCGGTGGTGGTGGTGGTGGTTGGTTTGGAGGGATGGGGACAGATTTTAGAAATTTGGCCATTTCTCTCAAAGATGCTGTCCCTCCCACGATTGGAGCCATTGGTGATATTGCCAATTTCGTGCAACGCTCGGCGCTTTCTGTTGCCGCTGAAATTGCCGAATTAGAACGCGAAAGCGACGAAGAGGGAATAGTTAATGATGCCTCTCTTCGCTTGCCGTGGGAAGTTATGGTTTCTTCTGCAAATGATAATAATAAGAAGAACAATAACAACAACGCGACGAATGACATGGATGAATCTTATACTGAAATCTACGAGGAAGACGAAGAGTTGAGAGTCAAAATTAAGTCTCTCAGTAAGAAGCATGATTCCTTTTTGGAACCCTTCAAGGGTAACAATCTGACGGAAAGCAGTTTTGTAGCATTGGACGAGCCTCGCATCCGTCTGATCCGTCGGTTGTTGGATCTCGATGAAAACTTGGCGGCAACGCATGCCCATTTATCAGGTAATGTATTTGAGACTTGCAAAGAAAGGAAGGTATTTCAATATTTCGGTATCTTGATTCATTTATTTAACCAAATGCATGCTTGTTTTTTTCTTCTAATTTACATAGGTCGCAGTGATGTGAAAGAATCTGTCTTTTGGGCCAATTACTTTTTCAACTGTGACAAAGTTCGCCGCGAACATTTGGAGTGCTTGCAATCTCAGTCAATGGTATCGGACTTGTCGGCATTGTCAAATCCAGACGAACGTGAAAATACTTTTGAGAAGGACGAAATGGTGTCCCAGACGTCGCAAAATTCGTTGATACCGGTTGATGATACCTCGGATGAAACCCAGAAGGGTGAATTTGGTATTGCCAGTACTACTGGCAAGAAGAGCTTTGATGATGATTCTTCGTACATACAGGTTAACAACAAGCAGGGCATTGCCAGTCCACCCTGCAGTTCTAAGTCCATCGATGACTTGGTATTGATCAGCAAACACATACATTCCGAGGAGAAGAAGTGAACCTCATGTAAGGAAGAAATAGAAAATAGAAAGAGACCATTCAGCTCTTGCCATGAGTTTTATAACATTCACATGTCACAGACACCAGTAATGTCTCATAGACGTTTACACCTAGTAAGCACGCAACGCGATAGATTTCCTTGAAGCAGTTTACGATGTGCTGCCTTAACATGCTACGGAATCAAGCTAGACCGGTTATTGCAAAAATAATCATTCAAACTTCAGGGCACGCCACGCCTATCGCTTTTTCAATCCTTTTTCGGTCAGCAGGATGTCTTCAACGACTATTCAATGTTGAATAAAAGAAATGGAAACGCAGCTCTCTTGGGCTAAAAAGGATTGCCAGGCTGCTTTCGACCATGCTGACAAGCTTGTTGCGATTCCTTTCCGAGCTGATGTTTTCATCCAGTAGTAGGCCTTGTTTACTGTAACCAAATCATCGCCGGCAAAGACGGACTTGCGATAACCCAATCGTAAAAGAATTGAACACACCGCAGTAGCGAGCGCAATTAACAAACTCCATTCAACACATATTCGCTCGACTTCAATTTTATAATCAAATGCCTCATTTGTATCTAAATGTATTTTACGTAAATAATGCACATTACATTCAGCTGCTCATCACCATTAAAATAATGCCAGCATGGCTGAGCGCACTTAAGTCAAGCTCATTAGATCGCGCATAAGAACTTCGTCTTCTTTCTTGACAAATCTACCTTTAACGCGCAGACGACTGTCGGCAAAGTTCTTGCGGACATCGTACTTCACCGTTTTGGTCCAGACGCGCAGGCCTCGTTTGGCCAGGAACTTATCGATGCGAACTTTGCGACTATCGGGAGAGTAAGCTCCAATCCAACCTTCGGGTCGTTCAATTTCAATATGTCCAAATTCATCACGGGAAGTCTGAAAATTGGGATCACTCAATGACCTTGGCATGCCTGATCCTGATACATGGACTGGCCGCTCGTCGTCCACTATCGCGGTTGCAGGGCTCTTCTTGTCCTTGTCTTTGTTTTGTTTCTTTTCTGCCTTAGCTCGCAGACGCTCTTCTTTCCTTTTCTGCTTCTCTCGATCTCGCTGCTCGCGCTTTTCTTGTTTTTCCCGGCGTTTTTGCTCGGCAATTTCTTGCTTGATTTTTGCCTTGAGGTGGCGGTCCGTGAGCGCTGAGTCGGATTTGCGGCGCCGCTTGGTCTTACTAGAAGACTTGCGTGCATCTTCTTCGTCCTCTGGAACAGTCAAATCGGTATGAGGAACAGGTATCGGCCGACTAACGGCTGTACTAGCTGCAATAATATCATCAATGCTGTCGGCTGGCACATCCAAGAGACCCACGTGATCTGCGGCTTGCATCAAGTCGCCAAGAGGGCCCCTATCCATCCATTGACCATATTGTTGTTGAGCCGGCTGTTGTTCGACCGGCTTAGGATCATTGATCAAAGCCGAAAAGAGAGAGTTGGACCTCAATCTTCTGTCTTCGTGAATGGGTGATGAAGGAGCTTGATCTTGTTGCCTTTCAGATTCATGATCGTGCTGATATTCTCCGTGCTCATGACTGAAATCTCCGGTGAATTCCAGATCACCAATACCATCGTCATATTCAGGTGACACCAAACCAGAGGTTGATTTCGCGATTGCACCAGATGGATGTTGCTTGAAAGCTAGAGGATTGTTTACAGGAAGCACGGATCCACCCGTTCGAACAGCCTTTGAATTGCTTCTTGATCGCAGACCCTGGTAAATGGCATCTAAACCGTCTTCAGTGCCTGCCATATCATTGACCGACAAAAAGTCGAGATCCAGGTCTCCCAGCAAATCCAGATCTGTCGCTGACTTATTTTGCAAAGCGCCACTTTTAATCATGTCTTCTAAAATCGATGGGTCTCCCTGTTCGTACTGATCCAGAGCATGTTGCAAATCTTCGTCGCCACAAATAATAAGATCCTTTAAAATACCCTTTTGCTGACGATCAATAAGACCCTTTTCTTCCAAATCCGACGCAGACCTCAAGCGACCAGAAACGCTCTGTAGTACAGTATTTTTTTTTGAAAGAATGGTACAATATAAGATATCTCTTTGCTGCACACAATACATACAGGTGCAATTGTATAACTCGCAGACACGATGAAGATACCAGTACACGGAACACTCCTATACACAGTAAACAGCCAAACATTTATAAAACGTACCCCTGACCTCTGTCGCTTGCCAAAGTGATCGTTCTCGTAAGATGTTCCCAAAGCTGTGGGTGGCGTATGAGAAATGTGTGCGGCATTGTTCATGATGCCGTTCAAAAAGGCATCTCCCGACGAGTCGTGAGAACTTGAATGCTGCTGCTCCTGCACCTGCTGTGAATTGTGGGATTGCTGATGCAAAGGGAACCCCCGAGGAATTGCTTGTGACGGTGCTTTGGCAACCGCATTTGGTATGCTCAGTGGATTGGAAACAGTAGCTGTCACGGCTGGAACGATAGCAGGAGCTGGTGTAGTACTAGCAGCACGTCTTCTGGCAGCATTGCGGGTTCCAGCTGCGACGGGAGAATCCAGGGGTTTCTTCTTTGTTGCCTCCATTTGACTGTCCATAAAATAGTCAATACTGCTGCTGCGATCTGATATATGAAAGTTATGAGAACTGCTGCCCATTCCACCATCATCGTGGGCCTTCACCAAATGAGAGAGCGATTTACCACCACCATCTGAGGAGGACAAATCAATCCCAAAATCAATACTATCTGCTCGGTTAGATGTGGGATCGCTGTTGGCAGTTGAAGTTGTTGCTGTACTAAGAGCTCGGTCGCGTCCATCCTCGAGCCCTCGACGTCTCGTCATATGACGGGTCTTCATCATGATCAATATGATGTGATATCAGATTTCCAGGAATTGTGTGCTCTATTTTGCTTCTTTTGTTTGTTGCTTTGCGTGTCTGAGCGTGGGAAAGTCACCCGTCTCTATTGTTCAAGTTCCTTTGACTTATATATATATATATATATATATCTTGAAAGATAGCCGATAGTAATTGCAGTTAAACCTGCTGCCTCGGGTTATCCAAGCTCAATCCTTACACTTTCCGTTCAAGATGTGTGTTTTGATGATTCAGCAAACGTGTGCCCCAGGGAATCTTATTATCTGAGAACTGTCAACCTTGATTCGCATTGACTTTGGTGCTAATAGAGGGGTCTTTGAGTGGGTTTAACTTCCAACCCAGCTGCCCTGTTTGATCTTCACGCCTGTGTCGATCAGATTGTGTATCGTTTAAGGCCTGGCGGTGCTTGTGCTTGTGATGAGAGGTAACTCAATACACAAATACAAATACTACTACAACTAGTAGTAGTAGTAGTAGTAGTAGTAGTCTCGCTTAACAAAATTCTGATTCCTGTTCGAGGGAGAGTGCGGCTTGTCAGGCTTGTCTGCGCGCCTCGTTCTCTTCTCACATGTCCGGCACTTCTGACTCCAGATGTTGTGAAGCAGGCCTTATTCAATTATTTAAGGGAATATGCGCTGGAGATTTATTTGCGCCCAGTACTCCTTAGCATCTGTGAAGAGATCTTCAATCAATATAAATAATTTCGACAAAAAAAATGCTGAAGAGAACATAACTCAGGTGGACTAAAATGACGCAGTGGTATAGCATTAAGTCTTCGTGCGATCCAAACCCACACAGTGGAAACAATCATACTCAGTAAATTTTAACGTAACAACAGTTTGCATCGCCCGTCTGTCCTGCGTTTTCTTTTGACTCCATTTTCTGCTCACCTTAGATTCATGTATTTATTATTGTTTAGAAGATACTGCAGTACGAGTACATGGTATTCCTCAAGGGGAATAGTAGAGTACCAGGTAGCTTCTCTACGAATACTCCGAGTAGCTACTACTAGCAACTAGTCTAGAGTACTATTATAATATACATCATGAATACTTGTACTGTACCCGAGTACCTATTAGTAGCTTCTACGATTTTGTCCGTAGACTAGCTTGACAAACCTACAATTCAAAAAGTCGAATCGTAGTACTAGACTATAGTATTTTCTGCAAAATTTACTATGTAATTCATGGTTCTTTGCAGACCGCAAAAGGCCACACAGATTACTACACGTAGTAGGAGCACATTCTCTCAAGATACAAAAATTTTCTCTTTGCGGATTGTTCTGTTTGTAATTTTGGAATTCTCCTTTTTTTAAAAATTAGAACAGTTTGTCAAAAGTTTTCTTTCCCATTTCCACACCCAGAAACAGGGCGGCATTGGCAGGAAAGGCTCGCAATACGGTTGGACCTAAACCACCGTACAATCCAGCAATTCCCCGCTCACGTAAAATTCGAGCCATTTCCGGAAAGTAACTTCCCACAACTTTACAATCGTACCGTGCTTGTACGTTGGTTTTGGGAACATCAAAAGGCATAGCAAGCGTCCAACCAAACATACCGGCAAGACCTCCACTGATAAAGTAGTTCAATTCGTCGGGCATGGATGGAACGTACGTTCGAAAGAAATAACAGCTGACTTCGTACCCTCCAAAGAAAATGGCATAAAATGACGAGTCTCGCATCAATTGTGCATCCAGACCAGCGAGCATGGACTACAATGGTTGAGATGTTATTGATGTTTTTGTTAAAAATGTTTTCCAGTGGTGTGTTTGTTTGTTGTTGTGGTTTTAGAATTTGGAAGGATTTTTGTTTTGAATTTGTAAACAATAGTATATCATTTATTTGCATCGTCGACATTATGGATTCCCATCGAAAATTTTTAGTTTGGATTTTTTCGGGGTTGTGTGAGATATGAACGTCTTTTTCGAGCTCGAAATTATGCCTGTCATTATTTCATTCCACAGCCACATCAAAAAAAGAGGGACGTACCTTGTATCCAGACTCTTTGATCATTCGTTTCATAATATCTTGTGAGGATATATTTTCTCCTACCACAACTTGTGTTTTGGCTTTGATGACTTCACTCGGTAACAAAACGAGTGCCGAGCAGCATCCCGTTATGGCTCCCATTAAAAATGGTTTTCCGAGACTCGGTGGTCCCACCTTGCTGCTGCTGTTACTAGGATCGGCAGGATCATCAGGAAAGGCTCGTTTTAAGGCTTCGTTCACTCCAAAGGCCATGGCATTTTCTAGTGCCATACCACAGGCCGTTGGTACGGCACCCTTCCAAAATGCTGCAATACCCTGTCAGTGCGACATGAATCGGTATGTAAACACATATACATAATATTATTATGTATACATACATAGTTGGAATGTGTGTGAGAACAATAGTACTTTTTTTATTCTTCAAGAAAAAAATGAAAAAAAAATATTTTCATTTGCTCGCGAATAGTAAAGTTTGTTGTTATGTATGAGTATAATGATTATTAATGACAATTATAGTATGACGTACCTCATTGTAATAAATACTGGATGTACTGCTGAGAATGGAACCAAATTGTTGGGGATTGGTTTGCATACGAACTTTAATAGTATCCAATGGTTGACCCGTATAACAACAGCAAACGGATCCAATGGTAGCCGAAAAAATATCTCGGGAAATCGCTCGGGGATCAGCAACAGCAGCAGAAGTTGTAGTATCAGACATAATGATGATGATGATGATGAAATGTAGATTTTTGCTTGCTGTTGGTCAAATAATCTGTACGGGAGAATTTGAAAGGAAATTAATGATAACAATCTGAATCTTTTGGACGGACGATATAATGTTGGCATGTTGGCTCAAAAAAATAAAGTAAGTGTAGTTCTTCTTAGAACTATTGGAGAGGATGTGGAAAAAGAATTATTTTAAAAAAAGAATGAAACAAAGACAGTATGGAAATTCAGTAGGGATGGAGATAAACAAGAGTGATGCAGTTAAAAGTTAAAAGTATGACATACATCCGTTGCTTTTTTTAATAGACAACCAAACCTGAAAGACGAACGTGACAATTCTTGTTTTCACGCTCCGCTCTGCTGTGGTGAAACAGTTTCTGAAGCACTCAATAATATCGTCTCAGATATATATAATAAAAGATCATGGTTACTTCCCGTGGACGCCGAGGAGCAACGCGAGCTACCACCACGAAGCAAAATGCGGATGTTGCCTTGGACCTTTCTACTTCGGAAGACGACGAGGAGGAGGAGGAGGGCGACGACGATGACAGTGATATTGTCATAACGACCAAACAAAAGGCTGTTGCAGTTGCTGCTGCTACCTCCACATCACGGGCAACAGCAGCTACAAGGAGATCCAACATCAACACGAAAAAGAAATCAGAAGAGGGTGACGAGGACGATGGCGCCGCCTTTGAAATACTGTCATCGGATGACGAAGACAAGACGCCTTTAAAATCCCGTATCAACAACACGAAAGTCGTCTCGTCAACAAACAGTATTCTTCAAGAAAAGAAGATGGGCATTCAACTAAACCACGTCAAACCGTCATCGTCTTTACCAAACGAAAACAATTCAAATGATGAAATGGATTCGAATTCGGATTCAGACGGAGAAGATTTTTTGGAAAAGCATTTATTATTGCAATCTCACCGAACCAATACTCCGGAAGATTCTTCTTCGGACGAGTACTCGACGTCGTCGTCGTTTTCGTCTTCCGATAATGACGATTATGATAATGGTGATAATGATGAAGGCCTAGTAGTTCATCGTCGTCGTCGCCAAGTGAAAAGCAACAACAGTAGCAACAAGAATACGATGAACAATGACAGTGATTTGGAAGGACTTCGGGAGTCCAAAGCTGGCAAACGACCAAGATTTGCTCAACGATTGGCCATGAAGAACAAACGTGAAAAATTAGAACAAGCTCACAAACGACCTCTGCAACAAAAGAAGAATACAGGAACGATTCATCTTGATGATTCGGACAACGATGATGATGATGATGGTGATGATGATGATGATGAAGCCGTGGTTGTAAAAGTCGCAGACAACAATGGCACCAAAAAGGAAACCATTGACTATCCGTCATCGGATGATGAGGATGATGGTGATAAGGATAATGTCACGGCGAGGACTCCCAAAGTCAGCAATGAATTTACCCGTGCTCGCAAAGAATTGATGACTGCCCAAGCACTCCATATCGATGAAGACGAAGAAGAAGAGGACGAAAATGTCGAAATGGAGGAATCTGATTCCGACGTTGAATACATGGAGACCACTCCAGCTACCAGAAAAAACAAAGCGACACCAGTTGCCAAGAAGGCCGATTTGGGCACTCTGATTCGTGTCAAGGTCCGTTCTCGTCAGGGGGAAGACGACACATTTTCCATTCGTACCAAAGAACCCATACAGGTCCTTCTGGACCGGTATCTCAAGAAACATCCTGCCGTAAATCCAAAGAACGTTCAGTTCCATTTTGATGGAGAAGCCCTTCCACTAACATCGACACCCATTATGTTTGACATGGAAGACGGGGAATTGATTGAAGTTCACTTGTTGTCCTAACTTTGAATGTTGCCTGCAGATGGAATGATTCTTTGCTGTCAATTATATTATACGGTATTCCAATGCTACTCATGTTATTCAATAGGTAGTACATGCATTTTCATTCATACAAGAATTACAGACACTGTGGCACTCTCTTGGTTTTGCTTTGCCTTGAGAGGTTTAAAGAGTCGGCACACTATTATTTTCTAACTTCTAGATATGTTTTGAGTCGGATAGATACTTCATACTCCCGGGTGTGCTCTTGAAGGAAAATGATCATACACCGCCACACGTTGCCTGTACCAACCTGAACATTTCGTTGTAGCTTGTTGTTGGAACTATTTCGATCTACGGACGAGCCCACGTTTCTTGTGCTGTTACCGTGGCAATATATAGCTAAGTGGGTACGCAAATTGGTTTACGGGTGAAGCATTCTTCTCTGAGACGATGCCGACCGAAAGCTGACCGTGGTGAGACCACACAAGCGACGAACGTTGAACGGGCAAGAAGTTTTCGCCTGCACTGCTCTATATTTGTCTGCAACAGCCAAACACTCTTGATTATTCGAGTAGCAGTAAAGTATGGTACAGCTAATCTAGATAAGATATACCAAACGAAGAATCCAACGGCTCAAATCAAATGGAGAAAATTTCGAATTAGTAGACTAGTATTACAAGGCTTCGCATGACTTTGTGTGTGGGGTGAGATGAGTGAGTGGTTGCACGCCGCAATGATGAAAATAAAAATGTGGAGTAATATTGAGTGAAAGGGGACAGGATTCAATCCATCGAATCTCGGTAGCAGCAACGCCAAAATACAAAAGGACAACCACTTATGCATGTGTATTGCCTTGATCGTAGTGAGGAGTTGTAAGACTTGCAGAAGCGTCCAGGTAGAGTGACATAGTGGTACAAAAGTGGGCAAACTCGCCGTCAGCCAATCTCTCGTTCAGCGAGAAAGAAGCACATCGGACCATCATCCAGTAAACACATTATCGCTCATCGTCATCAACGGGCACTATATCACAAACAATTCCGTTGCGCTTGAGTTCATCGTGATACATTTCGGCAATCTCAAAGGCCCATCGTCCGACCACAGCAATTCCATTCTGGTGGGCCGTCATCATGGTTTGGTAGGCAATCATTTCCGTCAGACCCGTAACTTGTACGAGGGATCGTGCCACGTGTTCCCGTGTGTTGAGTCCGTCGTTGTAGATGCGCACTTCCCATGCTTCGTTTCCGTGTTGCTTGCGATCACGAGTGGGTTCCTTTGTCGTCGTACGTTCAATGGTATCTGGGCGTTCCAAAATAATGGACGGACCGCTGCTACTACGAATGGAGGTGGATTCTCGTACCAAGACAGCGGGCCTGGTACCCCAAGTGCGTACACTGCATGCAGTGCGGCGACCAACAGTGGAGGGCACAAAAGCAGCCGATGAGAAAGCAAATAGAAGAGAAATGAGGATGAGGCAGCAGGATCGGAGGGTAGAAGACATCATGATGTCGGTAGAAGTGTAGAAGTTAGAAGTGCGTGTGTGGTCTTTGTAGTGATAGAATAGAATGATGTACTAGGGCTTTACTGGTGGCGTGATGCTTTGATCGAGGTGGTGATCGAAGCTAGTAGTTTGGAGTGGTTAATAAAGAATATGCAATAGATCGCTGTGTTTCCGTGTGTTCGTCGCTTTCAGATATTCACCAATAGTGTAGTCTATTTGTATGGTACCTGTACTATCAAAAAATAACTTGATTCGAGGCTTTCGTTGGCTGTTGTGCGGTGGTGGCTTCTCGTTCGTGTTCTACAAAAGTCAATTTGAAGTGTATTTTCATGCGTCAGTCTCACAGTAGTGCTCAGTACGATTCCTACGTGTCGACTATTTTGAGCTAAATTTTTCATCGCTTGGATCAGCCCAAGGTGGCTTGAAATACGTACTTCCTTTTTTGGGGGATGATGATTGCTCCCCGAAAATAAAAATGAGTCCAAGTTCTGGCAGTCCCGGTCGTAGAAAAATCTTCACAACTGTTAAAAATAATTAGTTTTGACCATTCATCAAGCGATCTCATAGCCTTCTACAATTACTTTCCTGGGAAAGCCTTTCTGATGCCATCCATCGTAGAGATATACCAGCTTGCTACAGCTAATAATGCTGTTCTAATTTTTCAATGATGTATTGTGCTTGGATTCAATAGGAAGGTCAATCAAACCAAGCCTCAAAGAGCCCCATCTCTATGATAGAGAATAGAGATACCTGAAAACTGGTAAAGATGTGCTTCCTAAACAACTAGTAGTGCTAGCTGCTAGCTACAGTAGCTACTACCTACTATTTGGAATCTTGCGATCAACTAGACTACTACTGTACCGATTAGTGTACTCGAGTCTGATTTTAGGCCTGGAGTACTGAGCACCTACTACCTAGCGTTTGAGTTTTTAACTAGCAAGACCTAGGTCTACCTTCCACGAACAAATCGACAAATGGCATAATCTTTTAATTTAAATAAGTGGTTCGTCTAGTACCAGGTAGTCTACTAGATTAATAAGCAATAGAATATCATGATATTGTGCAAGCTAGGTAATGGAAAAGTAGATATACCTATGTGCGTAAATCAGAAGAGGCAGCGACACTAGAAAGGCAGGTCTAACCTGTTCCGGAGATCTAAATAATGAAAGCATCTGTCTTTGTTACATCTACTGTAGCCCTATCCGAATGTCGCATTTGTTCACTTGCTTCCAATGCCTAGAACAACATTGGCGAGAGGACCTGCCATAGCATTCACCATGGCTGAGAACGCGGCGTTGACGAGTTTCCAATAGAGCTCATCGTCGTCCTTTTGAGACACCATTTCGCTGCACTGGGCCATGTATTGAGAAATGACCTCTTGCGATTGCAAATCGGAGACAGTTTTTCCTATAAAAAAGGAAATGAAGGATACCAAAAACATCAACAACGCTGCTACAAGCAGAAATCGTGTCTTGCTTTCCGCCACCTTAAAATCATGACTATGTTCTTGTTCTCTGGTAAGTTGCCACCGCAAGTCTTTCTCACGATCACAAAAGGGGCATGTAATCAAATCTGGATGTAGATGAGTAATGTCGAAGGTTGACATGTCTTCAGATGGTGTAAAAGGTTCGCCGGGATGCCTAGGATTGAGGGATTGTTGGCGGGGCGCATTTGAAGCTAGAGAAGCTTGCTTTGGAGTTTCTGGGAGACTAAAATCCTTTTCTGCCATGGTGGGAGTAAACGACAAAGCATCTCTCGATGATATGGTCGCAACATCTGACAATCGGATTCGTCTGTCGAGACAAGGATGATTTGTGTCTTCTGTCGCTCTTTGAGGCGCAAATGCCCTTGAAGCAACCTGCGATGCTAGATGGTTCCGAGCTACTTCTCTGGAGGATAATGAAGCAATGATGGTACCACCACAGCTCATACTTTCTCCGCTATCGGATACAGAAGGTTCATTCTTTGCATCCCGCATTGCTGATGGTGTCGTGCTCGTATCATCTGATGGGATATCTGCAATGGACCTTAAGTCACTCTCACCTTCGCTTTCTGGACTTTGTAACGAAGACTCAGCTTGCCGGGAGCTTAAGCTCCCAACAGAGGCAGAAAAGAGGAACATGATTACAAAAAATGGAGCTGCTATATCAAGCACTACGAGAGGAACTTATCGGTTAAGAAATGATACTCAAAGAAAAATTAAAAAAATAGTAAAAAATTCCAGATGTCAGTAAATTTACTACTCCGGAGTACGAAATAAAAATCCTTTAAAACGATGCACATTTGCTCCCGCTTCTTAGAGAGAACGGCCGTATTAATAATTATTGATAATTATTTATTTTGGTCTGGGTCAAAAAATTCTCGACCCATTTTGACCAGTGGTCAAAACCTGACAAAAATAACACGTCTTATTTTCCTTCAGGCAGAAATAGACAGGAAAAACTGCCCAAACTCATATTCTACGATTATTGAGGGTGTTTCAAGTATTTTAGGCAACAAAGAAGTATTGTTGGTTATTATCAATAGAGATGTTTCTCTAGTTGTAGTATGCGTAGGGTGTTAGTATTGAGATTTAGTCAGAAATTTACTCTTGGTCGCACTCTCCAAGTCTCACACTGCACTCAGGCGAGAAGTGGAACATGGACAATAGGAAGGTTCCAGCGTAAAGGCATGCAATTGTAGAGGGAATTCCGAATGGCGCATGACGTTCGGATGTAAAAGTACGGTCGCCAACCTTTGCGGCCTGGAAGGCAACAATCATGTTGGCAGCAGATCCAAGCATGGTCAAGTTACCAGCAATAGTGGCAGAAAACGAGACCTGGAGCCAATCGTAGGGACTGGCGTAAGGGAAAGTAGCAGCTAGCATCTGGCAGACAGGTACGTTGGAGGCAATGTTGGAAAGAATGGTTACAATCATAACGAACCAGTACACACAGGCTCCAGAAGTCATCTGGTCGGCACAGCTTCCCATGGTAAAGTTGAAAAAGGCTTGTGGAACACCAGTATCATCGAAAGATCCAATCAAGATAAATTGACCAATGAAAAGCATGAGAAGACCGTAATCAACCTCTGTAAGTGTGGTCTCGGATTCGGTGACAAGTTCTTCCTCTTCAGGCTCGATTTCGTTTCCGTCCATATCGTAAGTCTTCTTTGGTGGAAGTGGGTTTCCTCTGTTAAATAAAACGAAGAGAAGAAAAGATAAGATAAGTGCGCATCTCGAAAACAAAAAACAGAAATGGGAGTACACGAGAGATGAATACGTACTCGGCATCGTATTGGACCATGGTTGGTCGGGGGTCATAATGTTGACGCTTGTAGGAAGCCATTACCATAAGAATAGCCCCGGCGCAGATAGAGACAACGCAAACATCCAATCCCATGGCAAAGCAGATCAAGAAAATTGTGGTGACAAGAACTTGAAGCTTAGACCACAATGTCCAGCCAGAGACCTCTTCCTCCTCCTTGTTTTGTGAATTTCGGGCGTAGTAAGCATGTTCTTGAGCAAGCATTTCTGGAGTTCTGTTTCCCATACTCATGATTCCCAAGTTCTCCATGAAGCCAGAGGACCCGGGGAAGAGTTCGCTTCCATAGTATCCAAACATCATGAGAGCGTTGATCATAGTGGCGGCAATGACGGGGAGGACCATGTTAGTGGCGAACTCGAGCCACATGATATCATCGTAAGCCAAAGAAACAATCAAAATATTTTGGGGGTTTCCAGTCATGGTCAAAGCAGATCCAATGTTAGCAGTGGTGGCTAAGGACAACAAGTAGGGAAGCGAGTTGGCAACCTTGTGGCGAACACATAGATCGACAACAACTCCAGAAAAGATGAGGACGACTGAATCGTTCATGACAGCGGCAGATCCAATAGTGGACATGGCCATGATCTTGGCAGATCTTTTCCAGTTGACAGGGTCGTCGAGAGATTCTCGAAGCTTGTCAAAGAGTCCTCCGCGTTCCATCTTTTCGAGGTAAATGGTGGTAAGCATAAGACCGAACAAAAGGAACAAAGGTTCCATGATGATAACATGTTCGGCATCAAAGAAAGGACCGTGCCCAATGATTTTAAGGAAGAAACGCCAGACAACCATAGAAAGGCCTCCTCCAAGGGCAATGCCGGGACGTCCAATTGGAAGGAACCAGTTGGGGAACATTAAAAATACCCAGAATGCAAAGTAGATAAGAGAGACAGACCACTTTCCGAAAGCACTGAATTCTCCAGAGACATCAACGTGGACGTATTCACCGAGGTATCGGTGTCGACGGCGTGTGTATTCCATGTTGCCGCCCTCCTCTTCACTGAGGGATCGGCTTCCGTGCACGCCGCTACGGCTCATCAGACGACGGTCGTTCATGGGGGTTTCCATACCAGCAACGGCCAAATTGCGAGCCTCGATGAGTTCGAGCTTTCGCTGTGCCTTATCCGACACTGCAGGCATATTGTTTCCGGTAGGTCCGACCATGTAGGCGTTGACTGCAACCACAACAGCAATGGCAATCATAGCGGGTCCCCACCGACGAAGTGAAGAAACCTTTTTGGGTGCTGCCTTTTCTTGTTGGACTAAGTCCAAACCTGGGGCGGCAACGGTTTCCTCGTCATAAAGCTTAGAAGTCATGTTTGATTCTGTTTAATTCTAATACAAAGGAGCATTAAGAAGAAATAATTGGTGAGCGAAAAATTGATTGGAGACGAGTAATGTCAAGTTGTGGCTGGCTGGCTGTTCCGCTGGGGTAGTGTTGCTGCATGCAATGGCAGGCGAGGATAGTCGATAGGATAAAACAACAGGTAACAGATCCTGAGAGCAGGTATCCAGGGCAAGCTGCATCGGCATTGACCTGGTCTAGTCCGGTCGGCAGTACTACAAATGCGGGGGAAGACTAGCAGATACTTTTCTTGCTTTCGGAAGCAAATGCTGTGTCGTTCTTCTGTTCCAATGCTGTTATTGTCCGCTCTTGTTTTCCTATGCTTCCTGTCCCTGCTGCCATGCTATTAACTATTCCCATGTGCTCCCTCTGTCCAAGCTAGCAGCTACTTGCGGTGCATTAGCTGACTGATATTTCTTACCTCAATGTAGGTTAACACCGCAGTGAGAGTTTATGGCTTTTTTGTTTGGTGTTGATAATTTTTCTGTTTCGATGATTGTGAAGGGGATCCGATAGTGGTCGTTCAAGTCGAAATGTTAACCTTCATGCTGAATCAACATATAACAATGGATACTTAGTAAACTCGCCGATTTCCGTTTCTTAATTAGAGTCACTCCAAAATTAGATGAAAATGGCAGGCGACAAGAGATGCAATGGACACTCGCTGTTATGATGAAAGTAGATTGGATCCACCTGGGCATTTAGAGGTCATACAACCTACTACTAGTATGAAAGAGTATGCTAGTCTAGTCTAGCTAGTCTATTAGCTAGAGTACTACTCTACTGAGTACTCTACTAGTAGTAATAGTCTACTACCAGTTACTAGCTAGACTACTACTCGAGTAGTAGTAATAGCAGCCAACTAGAAATAATGATTGGAAGAAAGTCGCCGTGGCATGAAATGCCCACGCTTGTAGAGTAATAAGTATGTATTTGCCAGAGTCGAGCTACTTGGTCTGCTTCAATTCCTTGTCACCTGAAACCTGCAGAGCAGAGGCAATGAAGATTGACTATCGTCTCTCGAGTCTATAGGGACATGCATCACACGCACGCACAATGATAAAGCGGCGGTAGAAAGCGCCGCCAAAGCCATGTCGGTGCTTTCTACTGTCCCAACAATTCAGTGTGAGAGTTAGCTTTGAACTGATTGAGATGCACGTGCAAGGAATGATTTACTGAATCTAACATCTGGACGCTACCATGATGGCACCTCGAAGTGTCCCCGCTAACTTTAAACGAGCAGCACAAGCCATCACTTCAAAATGCGAGCAGAAAAAGATGCGCTCTCTCTGTAAGCGAACAATTTGTAATCCAATAATCACTACATTCACCTCGTCTGCCTCCCTGTCGCTTTTAATCGAAGGAGCCCAGACACGCAACTTAAATCGAAAGGGATCGTAATACTAAATGCAGTTGATAATAAGGAGTACAATAGAACCTTCGGTGAAATTGTAATCTTTTTAAAAAATGCAAGCTACGTCGCGGATGCAATGCCAGATTGAACTTCGCCGGTTTCCAATTTCGTAGAATAATCACTACTATCTACAAAAACATCAAATAAAGGAGGTTGGGGGAATTCGCGATCTGTCGCCAAATCCACAACGTAGCACCCATGTAGTCTGAGCAGACCAGAGGAGACAGCAGTAATCTTCATGCTGACAACCGTACAACCACCTTGAGGACTCACGTCGCCCAAGCTCCGGAAACTGTGCCCACAAATAGAAAGTCCTTCGTCTTGCTGTTTTTCGAATCGAAATTGTAGTTGCAAGGCGAGAGTGTTCTTGGTATGATTCATGACCAGAAACTGGACTTCTTGTGGGACAGCTACCTTCATTCGTGTTGGCGGTCGGATTGGTTCCACTGTAACTGGCAACATCAGGTCGGGAGCCTGGTAGGGCAAGACTCCATTGGCCGCTGCACGCCTCGCTGCAGAAGATGCCACGTCTACGGAAAGACCACTTCCTTGTACGACAAAATTCTTGTCGCCCAGCAAAATCTGTTTATTGAGTTGATTGTTGTCATCCGCCTGCTGACCTCCTTGAGATTTCTCTCCTTCAGTTAAAATTCTAAGTTTATTGGTATCCACTGCCTCGGGGCAACGAATCACTGGTGATATAACAACTCCAGTTTCTCCCATTGTTTTGCTCCAAGTAAAGGCAGCCTTGCCTAACTCATCGCCAGCAGCGATGCCACGGATGGACGCATTTCTGGATTCTGTTTTCACTTTGAAAAGATACTGAAAGCAGTTCCCAGTTTCCAATCTACCACTGGAGTCAAGCAGTTCGACTCCACTCTTTCGTTTCGTGCCATCAGAACCACCATGTTTATCGCCAGCTAATCCACCACTCACACTCGTTCCTATTCGTTCAGCAGTGAGACCCTCGGCGGGTAGAAAGTCCGCTCCACAAATGGTGATACCACTCACAGATGCAGGCGCCGCGGAACTATTACCGCTGGAAGCATTGTGTTCTACCGACATGGCAATAATGCAAGATTCTTCGTCTGCACGAACGGTTCGTTCGCGGATGGTCAAAGGGTTGGACACTTGAAATCGATAAAATTTGCGAAAGGTTTTGACATTTCCATCCGTCGCAGCAACATACCCAACTTCAACGCGAAGAATATGACTTCCAAGTTCTTCCAATTTGTAAGATACAATAGCATCGATTCCTTGTTCCGGGGGTACGTCAACACCTCCCGACGAATTGCCACTGCGGAGTAAGTAGATATATGATAATATGTTATGAACGACGGGTCAGAAATGGCGAAAGGATCAAATCAACCGATAAACAAGTACTCACAAGAAAGATTACTTACGCGTCTAGCCGAGAGGGGATCCTGTAACGATGACTCGGAGTCTGGAGTTGAGCTGACACCGTCAAGCGGCGAACCGAAAGGTCTTTGGAAACGTTGAGGGCTCCCAGATAAGCCGTGAATGTCTCACCTGTAAATATGAAATGGATAAGCGAATCAGTCTGCAGGGGACATATACCCAATGCTCAGCTAAAAATAAATTCATGGGAGAGAAGGCTCACCTACGTAAACGACTGTTATGATTAAGGATTTATTATTCCAGCAGAGGGTGAGCTTACAGGTTACATTCCTCGAGCATGTGGACTACAGGTGAATGAAAATTCAGGATATGAATAGGACTTACCACCCAATGAATCCGGCAAGCACATGGCTGTACCAAGGCTCATGCGAGGTTCAAAGGATCCTGCGTACGGCTTTTCATATCAAGTATGAAGATCGCGATAGAGGAAAAGAGAAATCGTCCATCGTGAGTGAACCCAAAAATAATTTCGACGGATTTTTAAATAATGCACGAATTTCAGTTTTTGCTTGAACTGTGCATTTGCAAATTCTGTACTTTAGAGAAGTCCGTTTCCAATGAAGTAGTTTTGTATGACACACCTGATACAACTCCGGACTCTGAAGACGCATCACTCGCAACGTGGGCACTGCCGATTCTTCAGCACCGGCACCATCTTGTTGTTGACTGGATGCCATTTTGTCGAGTGAAGGGCAACCTCAAAGCGTTTAAGTGGCTGTCCGATTAAAAAGTATGAAATATTTTTATAATGCTATTCCTTTCTGCCTTCACCTCCTGGAAGCAATCGTTTGAAACAAGTTAACAGACAAGAGAGGCGTTCAAGAAGACCGGTCTGTCGAATATGGTCTTGATTTTTGAGATTTTTGATGCCTTGCTGCAGACAGGACAGTTGTTTTGTCAATACTATTATTTAGAGTTAACGTTAAAAGTTCACTGTGATAAGATGATGATCAATGGCCCCTGGCGAGGGGTAAGCCAACCACTCTTTTTCAGAGTTAACTCAAACCTTTACGCTCTCTTGCTACTGTAATATATGGACCTATGATAAAAGTCGTAACCTGAAATATAACCTACGACCGACTTTACCTACTTTACCTGGCTACTACAGAATCTTTTGTTGGTTGCTTTGGTCCAAAAACCCTCGAATAAG
>Ga0100402_1001370_pt1 | contig 28016 bp, 23 predicted proteins | sample CryGeyme20150102_FD_80419 | JGI IMG/M metagenome (GOLD analysis project Ga0100402, IMG submission 80419) | Groundwater microbial communities from Crystal Geyser aquifers in Utah, USA - Crystal Geyser metaG 2015-0102 | ecosystem: Environmental > Aquatic > Deep subsurface > Groundwater | place...
AAAAATCATTATAGATTATTATAAAGAAATAGAAAAAAATAGTACAAAAATCATCAATAATGAAATCAATATTGATAATTACGATGATTTTCCAAATGTAAAAGCATTGGCAAGTAGGTATTTAACATTTACAATTCAAACAAAAGGTTTTGAAATGGTAAAAAATTTTAACGCAAAAAATGACATCCAGAATGATTCCATTTTTATAGTAGTTTCTCAATTTTATTCACCTTTTATTCAACTTTTTAACGATAGCAATGAATTTATTAAAAATAATGTTTTCAAAAATATTGAGAGTTATAAGAAATATAATTGGTTTATAGATTGGACCAAAAATAAACCCAATAACGACATGATTCATTACTTTACAGAAAGCGATGAATTTAAAGTTCAAGTTGCTGCTCACAATTTGTTAGCCGTAAAAAATCATTTACAATTCGTAACCGGTTACAGAGATAATGCGATTGAAATAATGAAAATTATTGAAAATCAATTAAAAATTTCAAATTAATGGATGGATTTAGTATTGTGATGACAATAAGCATTATTTTGTTTGCACGTTTAGGAATTAGGTTAATAAAAGAATATTTTAAAAAAAAGCGGAAATAAAACATAAAAGTATTTATTCAATTAATAATTAGTACTTTACAAAAAAAAACACAACTTCTTTATTTTATAGTTTAAAAATTTTATAATAACTAAACTTTAAAATTTATTTTAGTTATCTTACACCCGAATTTTGATTTTTTTTGTGGAAAAAAAACTATTTCTTATTGTTTTCTTATTGACTTCTTGCTTTTTTTATGGCTTAGAAAGAACTTTGTATGTAGATAATTTTAATGATATTTTAGGAAGTCCTCTCAAAGAGGATAAACTTCTTTTATTCGCTCAAAAAAACAATTTTAAAGTTTTGATTCTCTATGAATTGAACAAAGTTCACAAGAGAATTTCTTTATCAGATCCAAGAAACAATAACATTCTTTCAGAATTTATCAACAAAGCAAAACAAAAATATCAAATAAAGAAAATTGGAGCTTCAGGTGAAGCTGCTGATTTTTTTGTAAAAATTATAAATGTTTATAACAATTCTCGCCAAAAATCTTCTGAAAAATTCGATATTTATAATTTAGAATATGAATATTGGTCAAGTAACGCTTCAAATATTGATGGTTATTATTGTGTAAATTATTTGGAAGAAAACAATATTCCCTGTGGAAGAGAGGGTTCATTTAAATTTTTTGTTAACAATCTAAAACAACTCAAAAACCTATCAAAAGGAAAACCTCATAAAGTAGAAGTTGATGCTTATGTTGGTTATTACACGCAACCAGAAATTGCTGAAATCACAAAATATTGTGATCGATTAACGATTATTGCATTGGGTAAAGACCCTAAAATTTGTTTCAATTCTGCAAAGAAAAACCTAGATTATATTTTCAATATCAACAGTAAAATAAAAACCAATATTTTATTTTCAACAATCATGAATGATTTGGGTTATTGGCTAAAATTTGATAGTTTAGATAAAGGAGAAAAATTATTTTTTAATGAAATGAGTAATAAAGACATTAAATTAAAAAATAATATAAATGTTGTCGGATTTACTTATCAAGCTTACTCTTCGCTTGAAAAATCGATAAGTTATTATTCTTATAACAATAATTAAAAAATGGTATTTTTTTTTAAAGTCAAATAAGCTTAATTTCCATAATAACTCACAAAATTTCTTGGAGTTTCGTATAAAGTGATTTTTAAATCCAATTCATTTGGCAAGTGTTTACGGAGTTTTTCATACGTAATTACACAAATATTCTCAGCTGTTGGATTCAGATTTTTGAATTCTGGAACTTCAATATTCAGATTTTTATGATCAAAACAATCTTCAATCTCAGATTTAATTAAATTTTTTAAAATCCCCAAATCATAAACGTAACCAGTTTCTGGATTTATTTCTCCAGTTAAAGACACAATCAATTCGTAGTTGTGACCATGAAAATTAGGATTACTGCATTTACTAAAAATCTCGAAGTTTTTTTCATCACTCCAATCTTTTCTATACAATCTGTGAGCAGCATTAAAATGTGCTTTTCTATGAACGGTTACTTTTGGCATTTGCTAATTTTTCGTAAGATTTATTAAATATAATTTGAAACCAGGCTGTATAAATTTTAGGATTGTTTTCGATATCTTTTTTTACATCCTCTAAAAACATCCATTTATAATTCTCAACTTCCTCTTTATTGATGTTTGGTTCACCATCAAAACTGCCTATTAAAACATAATCCAATTCGTGTTCAGTGAGTCCATTATCAAAGGGAGCTTTGTAAATAAAAGAAAAAACCTCGTCTAAATCTGTTGAAAAACCCATTTCTTCGAACAATCTTCTTTTACCCGCTTCAATATTGCTCTCTCCTGATCTTTGATGTGAGCAACAAGTATTCGTCCATAAAAGTGGAGAATGATATTTGGTTGAAGCTCTTTGTTGAATCATCAATTTGCCTTCCTTATTGAAAATAAAAACTGAAAAAGCCCTATGTAATAATGCTTTTTTATGCACTTCCATTTTGGACATTAATCCAATTTGGTTGTCATTTTCATCAACTAAAATAACTTGTTCTTCCATAAAGTGCAAAGATAATTGAAACTAATACCTCAAAAACTTAAAAATTTATTAAATCTATTAGATTTTTCTATTGTTTTATTTTGAAGTCTTATATTTGAATTTAAAATGATACTTTCCGTTGAAACTATTTTATAAAACCATCTTATTTTTATTAACAATTTTCTTTTTTCATTGCAATCAAAAAAGTGAAAAAGACAACCATATTGATGCAGAAAATGCTATCAAAAAAAGGGAAGAAAAAAAACTAAAAAAACCATGGGATAGTCTAAATAGCAAAAATACCGAGCTTTTTTTAACTGAATATGGAAACCAAAATTCAGAAACAAAAGTGATTATCAAAACAAAATTTGGCAATATCAAACTAAAACTTTACAAAGACGTTCCAATTCATAGGGCAAATTTTATATTTTTGACAAAAATCAAGTATTTTAATTCTACAGTCATCTATAGAGTTTCAAAAAACTTTGTAATTCAAGGAGGAAATTCTGATAATTTTTACACTCAAAGACAAAGAAAAAAGTATGGAAATTACCTTTTAAAACCCGAATTCAAAAAAAATAGAACTCATAAATATGGTGCTTTGGCTGCTGCAAGAGATTGGGATAATAATCCAGATAAATTGTCAAGTCCTTTTGAATTTTATATCGTTCAAAAAAAATCAGGTGCGCATCATTTAGATAGAGAACATACTGTTTTTGGCGAAGTAATATCGGGTTTTGAAACTATGGAAAAAATATCAAAAGTAAAAGTAGGCTTTGATGAATGGCCTTTTGAAGATATAAAAATGACGATTGAAATTTTAGATTGATAATTGCCATTCTAAAATGTATCTTTGCACCTCAAATTTTGTAAATGAGTTTTTTAGAAGAAATACAACGTAGAAGAACATTTGGAATTATCTCACATCCTGATGCAGGAAAAACGACTTTAACAGAAAAATTATTACTTTTTGGAGGTGCCATTCAAGAAGCTGGTGCCGTAAAAAATAATAAAATTAAAAAAACAGCCACGTCCGATTTTATGGAAATTGAACGTCAACGTGGAATTTCCGTAGCAACATCTGTTTTAGCATTTAATTACAAAGACAAGAAAATCAACATTCTTGATACGCCAGGTCACAAAGATTTTGCGGAAGATACTTTCAGAACTTTAACAGCCGTTGACAGCGTAATTGTGGTAATTGACGTCGCAAAAGGTGTAGAACCTCAAACTGAAAAGTTGGTTGAAGTTTGCAGAATGCGCAACATTCCAATGATTGTTTTTATCAATAAACTAGACAGGGAAGGGAAAGACGCCTTTGATTTATTGGATGAAGTTGAACAAAAATTAGGCTTGCATGTAACTCCAATGAGTTTTCCAATAGGAATGGGGTATGATTTCAAAGGAATTTACAACATTTGGGAACAAAAATTAAACCTTTTTTCAGGAGATAAAAAAACTTCAATTTCAGAAAGTATCGAATTTAAAGACGTTTCAAGCCCCGAATTAGACAAAGCTGTTGGAGAAAAAGCAGCAAATACTTTACGTGAAGAATTAGAGTTGATTGATGAAGTTTATCCTGCATTTTCTCGAGAAGATTATTTAAAAGGACAATTGCAACCCGTTTTTTTTGGTTCTGCTTTGAATAATTTTGGAGTAAAAGAATTGTTAGAAGCATTCATAGAAATTGCTCCTTCACCGCAACCAAAAAATTCTCAAGAACGTTTGGTAGATTCTAAAGAAGAAAATATGACAGGGTTTGTGTTCAAAATTCATGCAAACATGGATCCAAAACACCGAGATAGAATTGCTTTTGTGAAAATTGTATCAGGAGTTTTTAAGAGAAATTCGCCCTATTTACATGTCAGACAAGGAAAAAATTTAAAATTTTCAAGTCCAAATGCTTTTTTTGCAGAAAAAAAAGAAATTGTGGAGGAATCATTTCCTGGTGATATTGTTGGATTGCATGACACTGGAAATTTTAAAATTGGAGACACATTAACTGAAGGTGAAATTTTGAATTTCAAAGGAATTCCAAACTTTTCTCCAGAACATTTTAGATATGTCAACAATGCGGATCCAATGAAATCAAAGCAATTATTCAAAGGTTTGGATCAATTGATGGATGAAGGTGTAGCACAATTATTTACGTTAGATTTTAATGGAAGAAAAGTCATTGGAACAGTTGGAGCGCTTCAATATGAAGTAATTCAATATCGTTTAGAACATGAATATGGTGCAAAATGTACCTATGAAAACTTACAAGTTCACAAAGCTTGTTGGGTAGAAATTGAAAATACTAAAAGTGATGAGTTTAAAGATTTTTTAAGAGTAAAACAACGATATCTAGCAAAAGACAAACAAGGTCAATTGGTTTTCTTGGCGGATTCTGAATTTACGATTCAAATGACTCAAAGTAAATATCCATCCGTAAAATTGCATTTCACGAGTGAATTTAAATAAGCATTTTATGAAAAAAATATTTTTATTGATTTTGTTTCTTTGCGGTTTAAAAAATTTTTCACAAAATTATCCTGTTTCAAAAATTACTGGAAAAGAAATTCGAAATTCGATACGATTGAATTATATAAATATTTCTCAACCAATTGATAAAGTTAATTTTAATAACTTTATCTTAAAACCAAATATGGGTTTTGTTGGTTTAAACTACCATATTCCGTTAAATAATTGGCTTTATACAGGTGCTGGTTTTCACACGGCAGTCACTGGAGATCAGGGAGGTTTATTCACTTTAGGCATAAATTTGGGTGTAAATACAAGAATTTACAATAACCTTTTCTTTGACGCTAATATTCATTTTGGTGGTGGTGGAGGATTTAGAACTTTAGTAAATGGTGGTGGAATCATTTATCCAAATATTGGTTTGCAATATAAATTAAAAGATTTTTCTTTTGGAGTACAATATGGTTATATGAATTTTTTTACAGGAATTCAAAAAGACGATAATGTATCTTTTTTTATAGAAATTCCCTCTACCTTAAGATTTAGTTCTTATAAAGACTCACAAAAAACTTTTGAAATAAATAATCTTTCAACAGTAGGTTTTTGGGAAAAATCTGCTGTAAAAAGTGTGCAACAAATCACATTTGATTATTTTTTTCCAGTCGGCATGTCAAGAACTGATGGAAGTACCGTTCCTCAATACAAACCACTTAGACAAACTTTATCAATCATTGGATTTGAATATCAACGTTACCTTACATCAAATACATTTGTATATGCTCATGCGGATGCAATGTATAGTGGTTTAGTTTCTGGTTTTATGGATGTGTTTTTTGGTGTTGGAAAAAACTTTATTGAAGCAAAACATGTCAATTTTTTTGCAAAATTAGGAATTGGTGCTGCTGGAGGAAGAATTTTTCCAGAAGGAGGCTTAACACTATATCCAAAAGCCGGATTTGATGTTCGAGTCACTGAAAAGTTTGGAATAAGTGCTCATGGTGGTTATCATAGAGCAATTGGGGGAACTTTTGAAGCATATACAGCAGGTTTTAGTTTAAAATATTATGGTTTAACAGGTGGAATAAAACATCCATTTACTGATGAAAAAGCTTCTACTATCAAAACTCAAGGAATTGGAATTAGTGTTCAAAACCAAACATATTTTGATATGGCTAAAGATGACAACACTACCATAGATATAGAAATGATTGGCATAAAATTATCTTATGATCTGAACAAGAACCTTTATTTTATAGGTGAAACATCATTTGCCTATGAGGGAAAATCAGGAGGTTATGCTCATGGTATTTTTGGGGTTGGGTTAAAAAGTAATCCACTTTTAAAAAACAAAATTTCCTTATTTTTAGAACTTATGGGCGGTGTAGCTGGAGGTGCAGGAGTTGATACAGGGGAAGGAATTCTTGTGAGACCAACTGCCGGCTTAAACTATCATTTAAATGAGAGTCTCTCTTTAAATATTGCAGCTGGACAAACTATTACGCCTTATGGAAATGTAAACTCAACCAATTTAAATGTAGGCTTTAATTATAATTTATCAATTTTAAATGCAAAAAAACAATAAAAACAATAAAATTAAACAATATGAATAACGGAATTTATGCAAAATTCATCACGCCAAAAGGTAAAATATTAGTGCAATTAGAACACGAAAAAACTCCAGGAACTGTTGGGAATTTTGTGGCATTAGCGGAAGGAAATTTAGAAAACAAAATAAAACCACAAGGAACACCTTATTATAATGGTTTGAAATTTCATAGAGTTATTTCAGATTTTATGATTCAGGGAGGTTGTCCTTCAGGAACTGGTTCAGGAAATCCAGGATATAAATTTGATGACGAATTTCATCCAGAATTGAAACACAACAAACCAGGAAAATTAGCAATGGCTAATTCTGGTCCCGCAACAAATGGAAGTCAGTTTTATATCACCCACGTTCCTACTCCATGGCTTGACGGAAAACACACAGTCTTTGGATCCGTAATTGAAGGTCAAGACGTTGTAGATGCTGTTGAACAAGGAGATGAAATGAGCGTTGAAATCTTAAGAATTGGTGATGAAGCTCAGAACTTTAATGCAGTTGAAGCTTTCAGAAATTTTGAAGGCTCAAGAGCAAGACGAGAAGTTGAAGCAAAAAGAAAACAAAAAGAATTATTAGACACTGTTGCTGCTGGTTTTGATGAAACAGCTAGCGGATTAAGATATCAAATTTTACAAAAAGGTGACGGAAAACAAGCAGAACAGGGTTCAAAAGTTTCTGTTCATTACAAAGGACAATTATTAGACGGAACTGTTTTTGATTCATCATACAAAAGAAAAGAACCAATTGATTTTACACTTGGAATTGGACAAGTAATTGAAGGTTGGGACGAAGGAATACAATTATTAAAAGTGGGTGACAAAGCAAGATTTGTAATTCCTTCAGATTTGGCTTACGGAGAACGTGGTGCAGGAGGCGTTATTCCACCAAACGCAACTCTTATTTTTGATGTAGAATTGATGAAGGTCAAATAAATCAAAGAAATTAATTTATAAAACTTTGAAAGCCATCTCATAAAAAGGGGTGGTTTTTTATTTAAAATTTAAACAAATATTTTAAAGATAGTTTTTGTATATTTAGAACGATTTTTACCAAATTATGCATGTCTGATTTTTCACCCAAACGAATTCAACTTGTTTTCACCCTTTCAATTGTAACTGCTATTTTTTCGCTGTTATATTTTTTCATAGGGTTAAAAATTAATTTTACGATGCTAAGTTATTTTCACTTAACATCTTCCTTCATTTTCTTTTTTTGTGCTTTCATCGTAAAAAAAGGAAATCTTGATATTTCAAGAACAATATATTTTATTGTTTTTAATATAAGTGTCGCAGTAACATCTTCTTACATAGGAAAACCTGGTAGCATAGAATTCATGTTACTTTTTGCGTTTGCGCTTCCTTTTTTTATATTTTCCTACAGAAGAGAAAAAAATTATATTGCTATTTTTTCAACCTTAGCTTTACTACTTTGGATTTTGCTTTACAAAACAAATTTTAATTTATTTACAGATTCAAAATTGGATTTAGAGATTGCTTCCAAATACTTTTATCCACTTTCATTATGCACAACTCTCATTTTAATTACTTATGAATTAGCTCATTTTTCATATTTAAATAGTTCACATTACGCAAAAATTCATCTAAGAAAGCAAAAAGCGATAGAAGCATCATCAGCAAAATCAAGATTTTTAAGTATGATGAGCCACGAAATTAGAACGCCTTTGAATGCAATCGTGGGTCTTTCTCATATTTTAGCTGACACTAAACCGAGAGAAGATCAAAAAGAAAATATTGATGCTTTGAATTATTCAGGAAAAATTTTACTAAACCTTTTGAATAACGCACTTGATTTCAGTAAAATGCAATCAACTGAAATTCAACTTGATAATATACCTACAAATTTATACGAAGGTGTAAGACAAATTCGAAAAATTCATGATTCAAATTGTGAAAAAAAAGGAATTACGTTAAAATTAGAAATTGATGAAAAAATTCCTGTTGTTTGGTTAGATATTGTTCGTTTTAATCAAGTAATCAATAACTTACTTACAAATTCTGTAAAATTCACAGACAAAGGGGGGGTTATTTTAAGAATAAAAAAAGGAAGTGAAACGAGCACAAATGTGACTGTAATTACTGAAATTATTGATACTGGAATAGGCATTCCAAAAGAAAAATTAAAACAAGTTTGGGATGCCTTTACGCAAGCTTCATCAACAACAAATCGTTTGTATGGAGGCACAGGATTAGGGTTGCCAATTGTAAAAAGTATCATCGAAGCAATGGGATCAGAGGTGAAAATTGACAGTGTTGTTGGAAGAGGAAGTCGATTTTACTTTAAACTAAATCTAAAAAAAGCACTCAATTCAGAAATTAAAAAGACTGATTTTAAACAAACTTATCATTTTGAGGGTAAAAAAGTGCTTTTAGTTGAAGATAATCTTATCAATGTAATGGTGGGTAAACAAATTTTAGAGAAAGAAAATTTAATCGTTGACGTCGCAAATAATGGATTAATTGCTGTTGAAAAAGTTCAAAAAAATAACTATGATGTTATTTTAATGGACATTCAGATGCCTGTGATGGATGGTTATACAGCTTCAATTGAGATCAGAAAATTCAATAAAGAAATTCCTATTTTGGCGCTCTCAGCCTCGATTTTTATGGAGTAAAAGATAAAATCAATGAAAGTGGCATGAATGGTTTTATTTTTAAACCTTTTGATCCTAAAGAATTATTAAAAGAAATTGATACTTTTATAAATAAAGTGCCAAATTCTAAATAAAATAAGCGAAAAATGAAAGAATTTTCAGAAAGACGTGTTCAACTTGTATTTACTTTAGCAACCGTAAACGTAGGTTTTGCAATACTTTGTGCAATCATTTCCCAAAAACTCGATTTGATTACGCTTCGAAATTTCAACTTATTAAGCATTGTACCCTATATTTTAGTTGCTTATTTGGCTAAAAGAGAAAAATTACACATTGCACGACCTTTATATCTCATCACAATTAATTTAGGTTTAACAATTATATCTTCTTTTGTTGGTAAGCCTGGAGGAGTTGAATTCGTTTTTATGTTTACAATTGGGCTGCCTTATTTTATTTTTTCCTTCACAAGAGAGCGACTACTGGTAATTATTTTTGCTTTATTGCCAATCTTTTTGTGGCTACTTTTATTTTTGACTGACTTTAACTTATTTACCAACGAAAAACTTGATCCAAAAATCTCAAACGATTTTATTTATCCATCAGCCATGTCAAGTACAGTTTTGTTGGTACTTTTTCAACTTATTTATTTTTCTATCTTAAATACTCGTTATGCATCAAACGTCAATAATCAAAAAGAGGATGCTTTTCAGGCATCAAATGCAAAATCAAAATTTTTAAGCACCATGAGTCACGAAATTAGAACGCCATTAAATGCGATTATTGGACTCTCTCATATTTTAGCTGATAACAACCCAAGAAAAGATCAATTAGAAAACATCAAAGCATTAAATTATTCTGGTAAGATATTGATGAATTTATTGAATAATGTGCTTGATTTCAGTAAAATGCAATCAAGTAAAATTGAATTAGACAATATTCCTACAGATTTATTTTTAGCTGTGAAACAGATAAAAAAAATACATGAAGCAGCTTGTTTAAGAAAAGGCATTACTATGAATCTTGAAGTTGATGAAGAAATTCCTGTGGTACTTTTAGATATTGTCAGGTTCAATCAAGTAATTAATAACCTAGTTAGCAACGCAATCAAATTTACGGACTCTGGAAGTGTTACCCTGAGAATTAAAAAAAATAAAGAAACTCCTGAAAATGTCATTATTTCAACAGAAGTTATTGATACAGGATTGGGAATTCCAGAAGACAAGCTTGATGAAGTTTGGGAAGATTTCACACAGGCTTCCTCTACAACAAACAGGTTGTATGGTGGAACTGGATTGGGTTTACCTATCGTAAAGAGTATTGTAAATACAATGGGGGCTAATGTTTTTTTAGAAAGTGAAATTGGAAAAGGTAGTCGTTTTTACTTTGATATTGAACTTAAAAAAGCAAACGAAAAAGAATTGAAAAAGGAAATTGAACAAAAAAAATACGATTTTGATGGAAGAAAAATATTGCTAGTTGAAGACAATGAATTTAATATTTTGGTTGGCAAACAAATTTTAGAAAAAGAAAAACTAATCGTAGAAGTTGCTGAAAATGGTTTAATAGCTGTAGAAAAGGTTAGAAATAATCATTTTGATGTGGTTTTAATGGATATTCAAATGCCTGTTATGGATGGATACCAGGCCACAAAAGAAATAAGAAAATTTAATCAAAAGATTCAAATATTAGCTTTGTCTGCATCAGTTTTTTCAGAAGTAAAAGAGAATCTTTCTCAAAGTGGTATGAACGGATTTATTTTTAAACCTTTCAATCCTGATGATTTATTATTTCAAATCAATAATGCAATTCACCAAAATTAAAAAATTACGAATAAAAAAAGCTCCCAATTTTTGAGAGCTTTTTTTAATTTTAAATCAATATTTTAAACATTTTTCGCCAACCACTCACCTACTTCTTTTGTTCCGTAAGATTTTCCTCCATCAGATAAATCTTCAGTCACAATGCCTTTTGATAAGGCTTTTTCAACAACTTCTCTGATTGCTTTTCCCTCCTCCATCAAACCGAAATTTTCAAACATCATTGCCGAAGACAAAACAGTTGCCATAGGATTTGCAATGTTTTTTCCAGTTGCTTGAGGATAGGAACCATGAATTGGCTCAAATAAACCAATATCAGAACCTATTGATGCACTTGGCATTAAACCCATAGAACCTGAAATTACAGATGCTTCATCTGTCAAAATATCTCCGAATAAATTTTCTGTAATTAACACATCATAACTGTTAGGCCATTGTACCAAACGCATGGCAACAGCATCAACAAATTCATACGAAACTGTCACTTCAGGATAGTCTTTTTCCATGGCTTGAACAGTTTCTCTCCACAATCTTGAGGTTTCTAACACATTGGCTTTGTCAACACAACACAATTTTTTGCTTCTAGTCATCGCCAATTCAAAACCCTTTTTTGCCAAACGTTGCACTTCATGTCTTGAATACACACAATTGTCAAAAGCAGTTTCACCATTGTCTCTTCTGCCTTTTTCTCCAAAATAAATGCCACCTGTCAATTCTCTTAAAAAAACCAAATCTGTTCCTTCAATTCGTTCTCTTTTTAAAGGAGATTTATCTAGTAAAGAAGGAAATGTAAACGTTGGACGCACATTTGCAAACAAGCCTAATTTTTTTCTCATTTTTAACAATCCTTGTTCAGGACGCACTTTTGCAGAAGGATCATTATCATATTTTGGATGACCAACCGCACCGAATAAAACTGCATCAGAAGTGATGCAAATTTCATGAGTTTCATCGGGATAAGGCTCACCAACGGCATCAATGGCTGCAGCTCCAGTCAAAGCTGGTCTCCAAGTAATTTCATGACCAAATTTTTGTGCAATTGCATCAGAAACTTTTACTGCTTGGTCAATTACCTCAGGTCCAATTCCATCTCCGGCTAAAACGGCTATTTTTAATTTCATCTTTTTAGTTTATTTGTCATTGCGAGTTTTCGAAGCAATCTGTCTTTGTAAAATGGAAATTTCTTCAGTTATACTTCCTTCGGAATGACGGTTATTTTATATAATATTCAACATTTTTTCAGTGGCTTTGATAGCAGAAACTGTTTGATCTGAATCTAAACCTCTTGTAATAAACTCTTTAGTCTCACTTTTCCAAGTAATAATCGTTTCGCACAACGCATCAGAATTACTTCCTGGCGGAATTCGAACAGCATAATCAATTAAATTCGGAATTATTTTTTTACTATGCGTTTTGTATAATTTTTTTAAGGCATTCATAAAAGCATCAAATTGTCCATCACCTTGCGCATGCGCTTCATATAAAACGCCTTCTACTTTTAGCATCAAAGTTGTAGATGGTTTCAATCCTTTTGCATGACCCAACACATAATTTTCGACAACAACTTTTCGTTCAATAGCATCACTATCCAACACATCAGAAATGATATAAGGCAAATCTTCTTGAGAAACGACTTCTTTTTTATCACCCAATTCTACGATTCTTTGGGTCACTTTTTTTAATTCGTCATCATTCAAACTAATTCCTAAATCTTGTAAATTTTTTTGAATATTTGCTTTTCCTGAAGTTTTTCCAAGAGCATATTTTCGTTTTCTTCCAAAACGTTCGGGTATTAAATCATTAAAATAAAGATTGTTTTTAGTATCTCCGTCTGCATGAATTCCAGCAGTTTGTGTAAAAACATTGGCACCAACGATGGGTTTATTTACAGGAATTCTAAATCCAGAAAAATTTTCGACAAGCTTACTGACTTTATGTAATGAACTCTCTTTTGCTGTAATTTTTATATCATCTAAAAAATCATTGATTACTGCAATAACACTAGCCATTGGTGCATTTCCTGCACGTTCGCCCATTCCATTTACAGTTAAATGCAAACCATTTACACCAGCTTTTACAGCTTCCATAGCATTGGCAACCCCTAAATCATAATCATTATGACCATGAAAATCTAGGTGAATTGTTGGAAATTTCTCACGAACTTCTTTGATAAATTGAAAGGTTTCTGATGGCGTTAAAATTCCTAAAGTGTCAGGCAATAAAATGCGTTCAATGGGTTGAGTTGCTAAAAATGATAAATATTCAAACACGTATTCCTTTGAATTTCGCATGCCATTAGACCAATCTTCCAAATAAACATTGGTTTTGATATGGTTTTTTTGAGCTAATTCAATCGTTTTTTTAATGTCTGAAAAATGTTGTTCAGGTGTTTTTTTTAACTGATGTGTTAAATGATTTAAAGAACCTTTTGTCAATAAATTTTGAACTTTTGCACCTGTTGACAACATCCAATTTATAGATTTTCCTTCATCAACAAAACTCAATACTTCAATTTTATCAAGAAAATTATTTTGAGAAGCCCAATCAATAATTTTTTTTACGGATTCTAATTCTCCGTCAGAAACTCTAGCTGAAGCAATTTCGATTCGATCAACTTTTAATTCTTCCAATAATAATTTTGCAATCGTTAATTTTTCGGAAACAGAAAAAGACACTCCTGATGTTTGTTCTCCATCACGAAGTGTAGTGTCCATAATTTCAATTTTCCTTTGTTCCATAGAATGAAAAAAACGAATTAAAAAGGTCTTGTTTGTGCAAAAGTGGTGATTTCTTCTTCGATATTTTTTAAATAATCAATATCATCAAAACCATTTAACATATTGTCTTTTTTATACGGGTTGATATCAAATTTTTCAGATGCTCCAGTTGACAAAAGTGTCACAGTTTGGCTTGGTAAATCTACTTTTATCTCGGTTTTTGGATCAGCGAAAATTGCATCAAATAGCAAATCCGCAAAACTTGCAGAAACTTGCACCGGCAAAACACCAATATTTAAACAATTGTTTTTAAAAATATCTGCAAAGGCTGATGAAATTACACAACGCAATCCATAATCATACACAGCCCAAGCTGCGTGTTCACGAGAAGAACCTGATCCAAAATTTCTTCCTCCAACTAAGATTTTTGAACCTGCATAAATTTCCTTATTCAATGGAAAATCGGTTTTTGGAGTGCCATCCGCATTATAACGCCAATCTCTGAAAAAATTATCACCAAAACCTACACGCTCAGTAGCTTTTAAAAAACGCGCTGGTATAATCTGATCGGTATCTACGTTTTCTATGGGTAATGGAACTGCTGAACTTTTTAATGTTACAAATTTATCGTAAGCCATATTTTTTATTTTTTAATGTTTCACGTTTTTAAAGTTTAAAAGTTTAAACCTTAAAAACTGAACAATTAAATATTATTTTTTAAATTAGATTAAAACTTTCAATTTATAAACCAACTAGCAATGCTCTAGGATCTGTCACAAAACCTTCAATTGCTGATGCTGCTGCCACTAATGGCGATGCCAAAAGCGTTCTAGAACCTGGCCCTTGACGTCCTTCAAAATTTCTGTTGGAGGTAGAAACAGCTAATTTCCCAGCGGGAATTTTATCATCATTCATTGCCAAACATGCTGAACATCCTGGTTCTCTTAACTCAAAACCTGCATCAGTAATGATTTTATCCAACCCTTCTTCTTTGATTTGGTCAACCACTTTATGTGAACCTGGCACCAACCAAGCAATCACGTGATCCGCTTTTTTTCGTCCTTTTACAATAGAACAAAATGCTCTAAAATCTTCAATTCTTCCATTGGTACAAGAACCTAAAAAGACATAATCGATTTTTTTACCAATCATAGTGTCACCTTCATTGAAGTGCATGTATCCCAAAGATTTTTTATAGGTTTCAACACCACCTTCTACTTGAGAAGCATTTGGAATTGATTTTGTTACGCCCATTCCCATTCCTGGATTGGTACCGTAAGTAATCATAGGCTCAATTTCAGCAGCATCATAATTAAATTCAATGTCAAAAGTAGCATTTTCATCAGTATGAAGTGTTTTCCAATATTCCATGGCTTTGTCCCAATCTTTTCCTTTTGGAGTTAAAGCGCGCCCTTTTATATACTCAAAAGTTTTTTCATCAGGAGCAATCATTCCTCCTCTTGCGCCCATTTCTATGGATAAATTACACACAGTCATTCTTCCTTCCATAGACATATCTCTAAAAACATCTCCTGCATATTCTACAAAATAACCTGTAGCTCCTGAAGTAGTTTGCTGCGAGATGATGAATAATGCCACATCTTTTGGAGTAACACCCAAACCTAATTTTCCATTGATATTGATGCGCATTTTTTTAGGTTTTGGTTGCATAATGCATTGCGTTGACAACACCATTTCAACTTCTGATGTTCCAATTCCGAAAGCAATGGCACCAAAAGCACCATGAGTTGACGTGTGAGAATCTCCACAAACAATGGTTGCTCCAGGCAATGTAATTCCGTTTTCAGGACCTACAACATGCACAATTCCGTTATTTTTATCGCCCAATCCCCAATGTAAAATTCCGTGTTTTGCAGCATTTCTCTCTAAAGCATCTAACTGATTTGCAGAAAGTACATCTTCAACAGGTAAATGTTGATTGATTGTTGGGGTATTATGGTCTGCAGTTGCAAAAGTTTTCTCTGGATATAATACCGTGTTTCCTCTGCTTTCCAAACCCAAAAAAGCTACTGGACTTGTAACTTCGTGAATAAAATGACGATCTATAAAAAATACATCTGGACCATCTTTTATACTTCGAACTACATGTGAATCCCAAACTTTATCAAACAATGTTTTTGCCATATTTTTATAAATTTCTATTCTATTTTTATTAGCTTTCAAAAGTAAACTTTAAAATATTTGATTCAATTTTAAACTACTTTATATCATTATATCCAACTGTTATTCAAAAGTACATATAATTGATTTATAGTTGTTTAAATCGTTTTAAAATACGATGTCTATTTAAATAGGTTGAATTTTATTTTTGATTAATTCTGACTGCAAATATTATTTTCATGAAAAAACATCCAAAATTGGATGTTTGTATTTTTGATTGAAGATAACTATTTGCTCAAATACATTTTTCTTCTTGCATACAAATTATAAAATTCGTCATCTTTCAAATTATCAATAAAAAGAATGCTTTCACCTGTTGATTTCATCTCAGGACCCAGTTTTTTATTCACGTTTGGAAACTTATTGAATGAGAAAACGGGTTGTTTTATGGCATATCCCTGTAATTGAGGATTAAATTTAAAGTCAGTGACTTTATTTACGCCCAACATTACTTTTGTGGCATAATTTACATAAGGTTCTTTATAGGCTTTTGCAATGAAAGGTACTGTTCTTGAAGCTCTTGGGTTGGCTTCAATAATATAAACCACATCGTCTTTGATGGCAAATTGAATGTTAATCAAGCCAACCGTTTTCAATGCTCTTGCAATGGTATGGGTATGATCAATGATTTGCTGCATCACCAAATCACCCAAATTAAAGGCTGGCAAAGTAGCATTTGAATCTCCAGAATGAATTCCACAAGGTTCAATATGCTCCATGATTCCAATGATATAAACATTTCCGTCAGCATCACAAATAGAATCAGATTCTGCTTCTATAGCGCCATCTAAATAATGGTCTAACAACAATTTGTTATTCGGAATTTTTCGCAATAAATCAACTACGTGTTCCACTAAATCTTCTTTATTAATAACAATTTTCATTCCTTGACCACCCAACACATAACTTGGTCTTACCAAAATTGGAAAATCCAATTCGTCCGCCAAAGCTAAAGCTTCTTCGGCAGTTTCTGCGATACCAAAATCAGGATAAGGAATATTATTATCTTTCAATAAGGTTGAAAAACTTCCCCTATCTTCAGCTAAATCAAGTGCTTCAAAACTAGTTCCTATAATTTTTATACCATATTTTGTCAATTTTTCTGCCAATTTCAATGCAGTTTGACCTCCCAATTGCACAATCACTCCCTCAGGTTTTTCATGACGAATGATATCATAAATATGTTCCCAAAAAACAGGCTCAAAATACAATTTATCAGCCGTATCAAAATCCGTAGAAACTGTTTCAGGATTGCAGTTAATCATGATAGTTTCATAGCCACATTCTGCAGCCGCTAAAACTCCGTGAACACAACAATAATCGAACTCAATTCCTTGTCCAATTCTGTTGGGTCCCGAACCTAAAACAACAATTTTCTTCTTTTCAGTAACAATACTTTCATTTGCGATGATTATTTCGCCATCAGCAGTTTCAATTTCGTTTTCGAAAGTTGAATAATAATAAGGTGTGCTCGCTTTGAATTCTGCAGCGCAAGTATCTACCAATTTATAAACACGTTGCACTTTTAGCGCCTCTCTTTTATTATAAACTTGACTTTCAAAACATTCTAACATGTGCGCAATTTGCCTGTCACCATACCCTTTTTGTTTGGCTTCAAGCAATAAATCTCTTGTAATTGTATCAATTGAGTATTTAGAAATTTCTTTTTGAAGTTGAAATAATTCTTCGTATTGTTTAAGATACCACATATCAATTTTTGTAATATCATAAATTTTGCTCAATGGAATTCCGATGGCAATAGCATCATAAATTGCAAAAACACGATCCCAACTTGCGAAAGTTAATTTTTCTATAATTTGATTGTAGTCAGTATATCCTTTTCCGTCAGCGCCTAAACCATTTCTTTTAATTTCTAAAGATTGGGTTGCTTTGTGAAGTGCTTCTTGAAATGAACGCCCAATTCCCATCACTTCTCCAACTGATTTCATTTGCAATCCTAAAGTTCTATCTGAACCTTCGAATTTATCGAAATTCCAACGCGGTATTTTTACGATTACATAATCTAATGTTGGTTCAAATAAAGCTGAAGTTGATTTTGTAATTTGATTTTGAAGTTCATCCAAAGTATAACCAATGGCTAATTTTGTGGCAATTTTTGCAATTGGATATCCAGTTGCTTTACTTGCCAATGCTGAAGATCTTGAAACTCTTGGATTGATTTCAATGGCAATAATATCTTCTTTTTCATCAGGAGAAACTGCAAATTGCACATTGCAACCTCCTTCAAAATCTCCAATAGAACGCATCATTTTGATAGCCATATCACGCATTTTTTGATATGTTTTATCAGAAAGTGTCATTGCTGGTGCAACTGTTATAGAATCTCCTGTATGAATACCCATTGGATCCATATTTTCGATAGAACAAATTATCACAACATTGTCATTTCTATCTCTCAATAATTCTAATTCATACTCTTTCCAACCCATCATTGCTTTGTCAATCATCACTTCATGAATGGGTGATGCTTCTAAACCTCTGCTCAATAATTCGTCAAAATCTTCTGCTTTATAAACAATTGATGCTCCTGCTCCACCCAAAGTATATGAAGAACGAATTACCAAAGGAAAACCAAATTCTTGCGCAATTTCTTTTCCTTCTAAGAATGATGTTGCTGTTGCCTGGGGCGCCATTGGCACATCAATTTTTAACATTAATTCGCGAAATTTCTCTCTGTCTTCGGTGATATTGATAGCGTTGATATCCACTCCAATTAATTTCACACCAAAATCTTTCCAAATTCCTTTGTCATCTGCTTCAATACATAAATTTAAGGCTGTTTGACCTCCCATTGTTGGCAAAACTGCGTCAATTTGGGGATGATTTGTCAAAATTTTTATAATTGACTTCGTTGTCAAGGGTAATAAATACACATGATCAGCCATGGAAGGATCTGTCATAATGGTTGCTGGATTGGAATTGATTAAAATAGTCTCAATTCCGTCCTCTCTTAAAGAGCGCAAAGATTGTGAGCCTGCATAATCAAATTCGCAAGCTTGTCCAATAACAATGGGTCCTGATCCGATAATTAAAACTGATTTTATGTCGTTTCTTTTTGGCATGATAATAAAGTATAAAATAAGATTTTGTAAAAATAATTAGTTGATAGGTATAAAAAAAGGTGTTACTTAAAAAAGTAACACCTTACATATTAACATTTGTTAATCATTTATTTTTTTGGTCTAGATTCGGAAGAAACAGTCAATTTTTTTCTACCTTTAGCTCTTCTACGTGCCAACACTTTTCTACCATTAGCAGAAGCCATTCTTTCTCTGAAACCGTGTTTGTTTCTTCTCTTTCTTTTTGATGGTTGGTATGTTCTTTTGCTCATTTCTTTGTTTCTTAAATGTCTTCTAAACTAATTTTATTTGCCATAAACGTACCTTGTTTAAAGCGTGGGCAAATATACAACTGTTTTTATTTTTGGCAAATGTATTTTAAAAAAAATTAAAAATATTTTTTATTTAATTTTTTTAAGTAATTTTTTCATTGCTTTTTCCCCTAAGGCATACGAATCTTTATGAATAGTTATAGGCTGAAGTTCACGAATACCAGAATCCATATCTATATTTTCATTAATGTTAATGTCTGCTGTACAAGTCATTTCAATTAAAACTTGGTTATTTTCTATATCAAGAATCTTTAAAAAAGAAATTGCTCCTGCTTTTGCTGAATAAAGTCTTTTCTTATTTAATGCCGTTAAATTATTTTTATCAATATTTTCTAAATAATCTATTTTACTTAATATAATATAATCAATAGAGGTGTTGTTTTTTAAAAATTTTATTTCTTCTTGGTCAATATCATAAGAAATAGGAAAAGGAATTATTACTTTTCCCTCTGTATTTTTATATCCATTTACTCTTACAACGTTTGATTTTAATTTATCTTGAAAAAATTCAACTACAAAAGGGAAATATATACCATCACTAAAATTGGACTTAACTACATTTGTTGGGTTTAATAAGTATTTCTTATTATTTCTATCCAACATTTTATTAAAAATTAGATAGTCATAATTAAAATTCGCATAAATAAAAGTCATACCTCTTGGAGACAAAACGGAACAGGAATTGAAAAACAAACTAAAAATTATGAAATATTTATATTTCAAAACTAAAAAGAATATCCGATTCTTATATGTAAATCAACAAAAAGTCCTTGATTATCTGAAACTGTTGCATATTTTTTTTTCAATGTAAAAAAAATATCCCAAACCAAGACCCAATTCATAATTAAAATTAGAATTGATATTTCTTCTAATTCCCCATTTTGGAATAAAAGCGATGCTATTTTCAGCTCTTTTCTTTTCAAAGTCAGAAAACTCAAACAAACTAGACCTAAAATTTGTCTTTAATGTTACAAAATTAGCGCTATTGTTATTAACATCTAAGCCTTTAGAACCTCTTTTCTTGAAATTATAATACCATCTTGGTTCTAAAATTATTTCAGGAGCAATAAAGAACCCTATTCCTTTTATAATTTCAGTATATAAACCTACTTCTGATTTAAGAGAGATTTCATCATATAACCTTGTTTCATTACTAAACCAATCTCCAACAGCTCCAATTTGGAAATTGTAGATTGATTTTTCAATTGTCATTTCATTATTTTGAGAAAAAGAAGAAATTGAAATGAAAAATAATAAAAATGTCTTTTTCATATTATCTATTAAAATCATTTGAAACCATTCTCTTACCATACCAAACACCTTTATATAAAACCCCTCCATAAAAATCTATTGAACCAGTTTTATAATTGCTTGATGTTAAACTAGGAAAAGGAATAGTTGGGTTACTAAAAAAGTTTTGACCGCTTATACCTATATTAGCACGAATAGTTATAGTTGGTATTTGTATATCAAAATACTGTGTAATATTATTATCCTCATCCTTTATCCAATTTTTATTTATAATTGTTATTGAGGTTACGTCTCTATAAAATTTATTAATAAGTACGGGAGTGTTTACACTAGTAAAGCCAAAAATTGATAAACTTTTTGCAAAATCTAAACCTTCCTTTAATAACAAACTACCTGCTTGGTTTATTAAATTTGCATATTGTTTTGGTGTTAAATTGACACTTACTTTAAAATCTGTAAAAGGAAAAGTAATAGAGACTTTTAAACCATTGTTTATACCAAGGACATTTGCAAGTGGAAAGGGTACTATTGGTGGTCTTGTATAGGAAAACTGTCCATTGGCAAAATAGTCATAACCTCCAAGACTGTATAATCTTTTTGCAAATATATTACTATTGAAAAAATTTCCTGCTCCTTTACTGTAATTATATTGTAATGAATTTATTCCCATGGCAATTTTTGTAGGATAACTTTTTTGCCATCCTATAATTCCAAGAAATTTTACCTTTTTTTGAAAACGAATTTCTGTACCAATAGATTTAAAAAGCAGATAATTTCTATTCCAAAATTTAAGTTTAGCTCTTTTGTCATCTGGAACAGTTATAATTTCTGATCTAGTATAACCAAAAGTTTCTCCCCATAAACTTGGATTTCTGCTAAATTCATAAGTTTGAAAATTAAGTTTCGCTTCAAGTAAATTTGGAACTGTTTGCACAATTCCATTACCACCACCAGTATTTGATTGATTCTCATCATAATAAATTCTAGTTAAATAATCCATTTCTTGAAAACCAAAATCATTATCGTTGTAAGTGTTGTTTAAAAGCTCATCTCCATTAATATAATTTCTAAATTCATCTATATTCTCTTCACTAAGTATAAAAACACCATTTTCTTGATATTTATATACTTTTCCTTCAACAATAATTTCTCTATTTTCATTTAATATTATAGCAAAATTTGGATCTATTATAACTTCATCATCTAATTCAATAGTTTCAGGTTCGTTATTATTTTTTTTAAAATTACTAAAATTGGACTTTTTAAAGGAACTCTGTTTGTTTTTCTTTTCAATTAAGAAATTTTGAAAATCATAAATTTCATTTTCATCAAAATATGGTCTTAAAGATTTAAATTCTGATTTTGATATTTTCTTTATATGGTCAGTATAGAATTTTTCAGGTTCTATTTTTAAAATATCATTGTAAAGGCTCAAAAAATCCTCCTTTGTTTCAATATTTAGAACATTATTTTTAACTTTAATATTTTTATTAGAGTTTAAATAAATTTCATTTGAATTACTTATTAAAAGAGGTTCCTCACAAGATGATAATAGATAATAACAAATAAAATTTTTTCATCTATATTTTTTTGAGTTTTTTAAAAATAGAATTATTTTTTAAAACCACAAATAAAAAGATTTTTTTATTTGTAATAAAACCTTTAAATCTTACTTTTGCCCAAACCTAACAATACCATGCACAATACCAAATACGTTTTTGTCACAGGAGGCGTAACTTCATCACTTGGAAAAGGAATTATAGCTGCTTCTTTAGCGAAATTATTGCAAGAAAGAGGCTTTTCTGTAACCATTCAAAAATTAGACCCTTATATCAATATTGATCCAGGAACGCTAAATCCTTATGAACATGGCGAATGTTATGTCACAGATGATGGTGCTGAAACTGATTTGGATTTAGGTCATTATGAACGTTTTTTGAACATTCCAACTTCTCAAGCAAATAATGTTACCACAGGAAGAATTTATCAATCTGTGATTAACAAAGAGCGAAAAGGTGAATTTCTTGGAAAAACGGTTCAAGTAATTCCTCATATCACTGATGAAATCAAACATCGTATTCAAATTTTGGGTGAAACTGGTGATTATGATATCATCATCACTGAAATTGGAGGCACTGTTGGCGATATAGAATCTTTGCCTTATGTGGAATCTGTGCCAATTATTGTGGGAAAAAGGTGATGAAAATGCTATTGTAATTCACTTGACTTTAGTTCCTTATTTGGCTGCAGCTGGCGAATTAAAAACAAAACCAACACAACATTCCGTAAAAATGTTGATGCAAAGTGGAGTAAGTCCAGATATTTTAGTGTGTAGAACTGAACACCATATTTCGGATGATATCAGACGTAAATTAGCGCTTTTTTGCAATGTAAAAAAAGAAGATGTTATTCAATCTATTGATGCAAAAACGATTTACGATGTTCCAAATTTGATGTTGGAAGAAGGTTTGGATGAAGTGGTTTTGAGAAAATTACATCTATCAACCGAAAAAAAACCAGCATTAATTGAGTGGAACGAATTTTTAAGAAAACATAAAAATCCGACTTCATATGTAGAAATTGCGTTGATTGGAAAATATATTGAATTGCAAGATTCATATAAATCTATTACAGAGGCATTTATCCATGCTGGTTCAACCAACGAAACAAAAGTAAATGTAAGATGGGTGCATTCTGAAAGTTTAGAACTCGATAATTTTGAAGAAAAATTAAAAGGCGTAAACGGAATTTTAGTTGCTCCAGGTTTTGGAGATCGTGGAATTGAAGGGAAAATTAGGGCTGTGAAATTTGCTCGTGAAAACAATATTCCTTTTTTCGGAATTTGTTTAGGCATGCAAATGGCTGTAATTGAATTTGCAAGAAATGTCTTGAATTTGCCTGATGCTTTTTCCACAGAAATGAAAGGTGATTGTTCAAATCCTGTAATTAATTTGATGGAAAGTCAAGAAAACGTTACTGAAAAAGGAGGCACGATGCGTTTGGGAGCCTGGGATTGCACAATTTCTAAAGACTCGAAAGCATTTGAAGCCTATCAAACTGAAAATATCAAAGAGCGTCACAGACACAGATATGAATTTAATAATGAATATTTAACACAGTTTGAAAATGCAGGAATGATTGCCACTGGAAAAAATCCAAAAGCGCATTTGGTAGAAATTATGGAAATCCCTAAACATCCTTGGTTTGTGGGTGTGCAATATCATCCAGAATATAAAAGTACCGTTTTAAAACCTCATCCTTTGTTTGTTGATTTTATAAAAGCTGCCTTGAAACAGTCTAAAAAATAATTTCGGAACATTGTTTGAAACAATTATATAACTAAAAATAACACAATAAAACCTACTAAAACTAGGTTTTTAATTACATTTGCGACGTTTTTATCAAGAAAATTCTTGATTTGCTGACAGATTGACATTTAAACGAAGACATGGAACAAAAAAAATTCGATTACAACTCTTTCATTGGAATGATTCTTCTAGGAGGAATTATGCTTTGGTATTTTAACACAAACAAACCAGAAATTACCCCAGAAACTACCTCAACAAGTATTGAAAAAGTTTCTAATAAAAAATTAACAAAAAAAGAAACTATTTCTATAAGTACTACTTCTTTCTCAAACGACTCTATCAAAAAAGTTGAACTTACAAATAAATTGGGCGCATTCGCAATGAGTGCTTTGCAAGCTAAAGAAGGAAATTCGGTATTGGAAAATGAGTTTGTGAAATTGACGATTGACAACAAAGGTGGGCAAATTATTGAAGCATTACTCAAAAATTTTAAAACTTATGATTCTTTACCTCTGTACTTGATTAAAGAAAACAACGCATCATTTAATATCAATTTTGGAACAACAGACAATCGAATTTTAAACACCAAAGACTTATTTTTTGAGCCTACCATCACAAAAAACGGTAAAAATCAAATATTGACTTTAAAGTCAAAAGTATCTGAAAATCAGTTTTTAGAGTATAGATATGAGATGAAACCCAATGAATATATGGTTGATTTTTCAATCCGTTCAAATGGTTTGAATAGCGTTTTTAACGCCTCAAATCCAATCAATTTAACTTCGAATTTGAATGCTTACAGAAATGAAAAAAGTATCAACACTGAAAATAAAATGTATTCTTATTACTATTTCAAAGCTGAAAATGAAGTTGATTATTTGAATGCTGGAAAATCTGATGTGATAAATAATGTTGATTGGGTTGCTTATAAACAGCACTTTTTTACTTCCAATTTATTGACTGACAAGCCTTTCGAAAAAGCCACTGTTACTTCTACAGACTTGGTGTTGAACGAAGATATTGACACAATTTTCACCAAAAAATATGAATTGAAAACACCTTTGGCTTTGTCTGGTGGTGAGTTGAATTACAACATGAAATGGTTTTATGGACCAAGTGATTACAATCTTTTAAAGAAATATGAAAACACAGATTTGGATGAAATTTCTGATTTAGGTTGGGGGATTTTTGGTTTCTTAAACAGAGTTGTTTTTTACCCAGTTTTCAACTTTTTGAAAGAATTTTTATCCAACTTCGGATTGATTATCATTTTAATGACCATTGTTGTGCGAATTATCATGTCGCCTTTGGTGTATAAATCGTATTTATCAAGTGCGAAAATGAAGGTAATTCGTCCTGAATTGAATGCGCTTCTTGAAAAATATCCGGGGAAAGATAATGCCATGAAACGCCAACAAGAAACCATGGCAATTCAACGAAAAGCTGGAGTTAGCATGCTATCAGGTTGTATTCCTGCATTGCTTCAAATGCCTGTATTCTTTGCATTATTCAAGTTTTTTCCAACAAATATTTCATTAAGACAGGAAGGATTTTTGTGGGCGCCAGATCTATCATCTTATGACACTATTTTCACTTTGCCATTTTCTATTCCTTTTTATGGAGACCACGTAAGTTTGTTCCCAATTTTGGCTTCTGTAGCCATTTTCTTTTACATGCAAATGAATCAAAGTCAGCAAGCCAATATGCAAATGCCACCACAAGAAGGCATGCCTGACATGAGCAAAATGATGAAATATATGATTTATTTATCACCAATTATGATGTTGTTTTTCTTCAACAATTATGCAAGTAGTTTGAGTTTGTACTATTTTGTATCTAATTTATTGACGATTTTCATCATGTTATTTATCAAACATTTTGTGATTGACGAAGCAAAAATTCACGCTCAAATTGAGGAAAACAAGAAAAAACCTGTCAAAGTTAGCAAGTTTAGACAACGAATTGACGAAGCAATGAAACAAGCACAAGAACAACAAGCGAAACAACAGAAGAAGAAATAGTTGATGGTTTTTAGTGCAAAAATACAAAACCCAAAACTTGATTGTTTTGGGTTTTTTGTTGGTTATGAAAATGGAGTTTTTAATAAAATCAAGCATTTTTATAAAAAAATCAAGCTTTTAAAAATCCTAATCCATAACCTAAAAATTGTGTAAAAGTAGTAATCATCGTCAAAAAAGCTACTTTTAAATTTTTATTTTGTAATGAGGATTCCAAAAAAATAAGCAAGAAATAAATGGCATACAACCCTAAAATTTGCGAAAATCCAATAATTGCTGCTAAAATTCCAATGACAAAACCAATCAAAAACACACTTGGAAACCAATAAGTTAGTTTGGCTGATTTTGGGTATTTTTGATTTAAAAAAGGTCTCGTTTTTCCAAATTGATAGGTTTGATTGAAAAATTGACGAATAGAACTTTTCCTTTTGTGATACACAAAAGCGTTTTCAATCAATTGCGTTTTGAAATCATGTTGCCACAATCTCATTGTCAAATCAATATCTTCACCAATTTTCATTGCTGAAAATCCGTTTGTTTTTTCAAAAGCTTTTTTTGAAATTCCGAAATTAAAACTTCTTGGTTGAAAAGTGCCAACTGATTTTTTTTTACCACGAATTCCTCCTGTTGTTAAAAAAGAAGTCATGGAATAATTGATGGCTTTTTGCAAAGAAGTGAAACTTTTATGAGCTGCATCTGGACCTCCAAAAGCGTCTGTAAAATCACTTTCTAAACTGTTGTTAACTACTGATAAATAGTGATTTGGAAGAATGACATCCGAATCTAAAATGATAAAATAATTTCCTGAAGCTTGTTGCATTCCAAAATTACGTGAATTTCCAGCTCCTGAATTTTCTTTAAAAAAATAACGAATATTGAGTAATTTCGAATAGTTGTTTACAATTTCATCACTTTTATGAGAAGAGCCATCTTCAACAATAATTACTTCAAAATCTTCCTGAAAATCTTGTTGTGTAAGACTTTCTAATAATTCGTCAATTTCATTTGGACGATTAAAAACAGGAATTATTATTGAGAAATTGAGTTTCAAGTAAATTAATTTTTATAATCGATTTCTAAAGTATATGATGCAGATAAAAATAAACTTTGACTTCCAAATAACCTCATTAAAAAGTTAAATAAATATTTTGGAATGTTTACAATCTTATTATTTGAATAACTATAAAAACTGTTTGAAAACTTCACAAAAGTATTTTCATTTTCTATTAATTTTCTCAATTCTTTTAAATCAATAATATGCTCTGCCCAATTTCCAGTTGATGGATCACAAGTGTTTGTTGGGTGTTTTATTGCAGGTTTTACCTGGTCAAAATTGAGTTGTTTTTTACAAAAATTTAAAATATCCTCTCCAAAAAGACCTCTTGTATTTTTTGCTAAAATTAAAATTTTCTCTTCAGTTAAATTTTTAAAATTTTGGGCTATAATTTCTTTTCTAATTTCCAAAAATGGCTTATTTGCATCTCTCTCTTTCCAGCCATTTTCTATTTTTGAACCTATATATTCAGCCTTTATATGGATTTTTTTTAATCTTCTGTTTATATAGGGATTTTGAGCATTTGCACTTGTCATAAAACATAAAGAAAAAGATTTTGAAATCTTGCGAACTCCTAAAAAACAATCATCTAAATCATAAATATGTTCTAAAACATCAAAAGATGAAATAATATCAATATCTATATTATTTTCATTAATATATGAAGTTAATTCGTGAATATCTCCAGAAATAAAATGGTCAATTGAAGAGTTAATAATTTTAGAAATCACTTTTACATCATTTGTTGAAACCTCATAAATATCATTATAAATAACTGTTTTGAACCCCATTTCTACAGCCAAAAATGACAAAATTCCACAACCTCCACCATAATCTATAAAGCTACTTTCTTGAACTGTTTTATTTAATTTATAAATTACTTTTTGAAGTAACTGTTCATATAAAGGCATAAAAAAAAAGTAATTATCAATATAGTCTTTTAGGTATCTCTTATTATAATCAGAAATATTTAAATGAGATA
>Ga0100402_1001371_pt1 | contig 28005 bp, 17 predicted proteins | sample CryGeyme20150102_FD_80419 | JGI IMG/M metagenome (GOLD analysis project Ga0100402, IMG submission 80419) | Groundwater microbial communities from Crystal Geyser aquifers in Utah, USA - Crystal Geyser metaG 2015-0102 | ecosystem: Environmental > Aquatic > Deep subsurface > Groundwater | place...
GCCGTCGGTCCTTCAGCCGCTGGCAAGGACTCTGGTGCGCTTCCGTGATGGAGTTGCGCCTGTTCTGGTGCCGGTGCAGATGCAACACGATTTGCGGTCGTCTGCTCCGCTGCCGTGCCCGATGGGGCAACAAGCGTTCGCATCAACCAGACGATTGCCGCAATAAACACAAGGCTGGAAACCAGCAGGAGGGGGGGGGGATAATTTTTTAGACATGGAATGACTTTAGGGTATTGTCCTCAATTACCCATTGTTACACAAGCGAAACAAATTAACCATGCTTGTGCAGTTAAGGTGAAGTTCTACACTTTCGGCTTGCAGGCCGGAGACGATGTGCCGGATGCGCGCACGATCTGTTACTTCAAGCAGCTGCTGGAGAAAGACGGGCGCGATGGGACCCGTCGGCTTTTCGAGCGCTTCGGACGGCAACTGCAATCTAAAGGCCTGTTGGCGCAGGAAGGCAGCATCGTGGACGCGAGTTTCGTAGCGGCTCTGCGCCAGCACAACAGCTGCGAGCAGACCGCGCGACCATACCGGGTCCGCAATCCGCGAATTGTGAGTCTGATTCAAAGGATCAAACAAGGCGACGCCAAAAAAAAATTCACTTATGCTGAACATTCATTTGATTCCGTAGCATAATACCGGCTTACTGGACGCATCCGTTTTCATACGCTTTGTAGCCGCTCATGTTTAAGAAAATCATCTTCGCGTTTTCGCTATTGGCCCTCATCGGTGCCCTGGTGAGCTTTGTCATCATCACCAAGCTCGCCCAGTTTGACTCTGGTGATGCGCCTGCGGGTGGTCCGCCGCCGGAGACGGTCTCGACCTTTATCGTGGAGCGGCAGACCTGGGAGCGCGGGATCGATGCGGTCGGCACGGTGGAACCGATCCAGGGGGTTTTGCTGGAAAACGAAGTGGCGGGCGTGGTGCGGGCGATCCACTTTGACAACGGCGACCCGGTCCGGGAGGACGACATCCTGGTGCAGCTGGACATCAGCGTGGAAGAGGCTCAGCTGCGCGCGGCCCGGGCGGATTTGAGTTTGGCAAAAGTTGAATTTGAGCGGAGCCAGCGTCTGCGCGAGGGCGGCAGTATCCCGCAGTCCCAACTTGACCGGGCCATCGCGGAGTTGGAGCGCGCCCAGGCGCAGGTAGAGAATATACAGGCGATTATTGACCGTAAAACCATCCGCGCACCGTTTGCCGGGCGGGTGGGCATTCGCCGGATCAACCTGGGGCAATTCCTGGGCACGGGCGCCGCGATCGTCTCGTTGCAGGCCTTTGAACAGGTCTATATCAATTTCAATCTGCCGCAGAAGAGTCTCAGCCAAATCGAGCGGGGTCTGGAGATTGAGGTGTTTAGTGACAGTTTCGCCGACGACAGCTTTACGGGCCGGATCACGGCGGTCAGCCCGCAGATCGATCCGGTCACGCGCTCATTTGAGATCCAGGGCACCCTCGACAACCGCGACGGGAAGCTGCGCGCAGGCCTGTTCGTGCGCGTGCGGGTGCGGTTGCCGGAAGCGGACGATGTGCTGGTCGTGCCAGCGACCGCGATCCTGTATGCCCCCTATGGCAACAGCATCTACCGGGTGCTGCCGGACGGGGAGACGGATTCCGGTAAGATGGTGGACCAGTCCTTTGTGCGCATCAGCCGCCGCCTGGGAGATTTCGTGGCCATCGCAGCAGGCTTGCAGGAGGGCGACGAAATTGTCTCCGCCGGGGCCTTTAAACTACGCAACAAGGCGCCTGTCCGGGTGGACAACACATTGGCACCTCAGCCAGAGACCCACCCCACTCCGCCAAACTCCTGATCCATCACCATGCCAAGCGCCTTCACGGATATTTTCATCAAACGCCCGGTCCTGGCGATCGTGATCAGCCTGATGATCGTGATTGCCGGTTTGCAGGCGATCGCGACGCTGACTGTGCGCCAATACCCGCGCAATGAGAACGCCAAAATCACGATCAGCACCATCTATGTGGGCGCCGATGCGGAACTGGTGCGCGGCTTCATCACGGTGCCGATTGAGCGTGCCATCGCCACTGCCGATGGTATCGACTACATCAGCTCACAGAGTCAGCCGGGGCTGTCGCAAATCGAGGTGCGGCTGCGGCTGAATTACGACTCGACCAAGGCACTGGCGGAGATCAGCTCGAAAGTGGATGAAGTGCGCGGCGATCTGCCGCCGGAATCAGAGGTGCCGATCCTCTCGGTGGAGTCGGCGGACAGTGAGCGCGCGGCATCCTACCTCTCCTTTTCCTCTGACATCCTGAAAGCCAACGAAATCACGGATTACCTGGTGCGGGTGGTGCAGCCCCGTCTGACGGCCGTGCCGGGTGTGCAGGAGGCCGAAATCCTCGGGGGCCGCACCTTTGCGATGCGGATCTGGCTCGATCCGGTGCGTATGGCCTCACTGGAGGTCAGCCCGAGCCAGGTGCGGCAAGCGCTCGCCGCCAACAACTTCCTGTCCGCCGTGGGCCGGACCAAGGGGCAACTCGTGACCGCAAATTTATCCACTGATACCGATTTGAACTCGGTCGAAGACTTCGAGCAACTGGTGGTCTATAACGCCGGCGACCGCGTGGTGCGGATCAAAGACATCGCGACCGTCGAACTGGGAGGCGATAATTACGATGCGGAAGTGCGCTTCTCCGGTGAGCAGGCGGTCTTTATGGGGATTTTTGTGCTGCCCAATGCCAACACGGTGGATGTCATCCGGGCCGTCAAAGCGGAGCTGGAGCGAATCCGGGCGGAGCTGCCGCAGGGCCTGAGCGCGGATATCGCCTACGACTCAACTGTGTACATTGAAGAGTCGATCAACGAAGTCACCAACACCCTGGGGCAGACCTTGATCATCGTGATGTTGGTCATCTTCATGTTTCTGGGCCGTATCCGGAGCATTCTGGTGCCGGTGATCGCCATCCCGATCTCCTTGATTGGTGGCGTGTTTATGATGCAGCTGCTGGGCTTTACCATCAATCTGCTGACCCTGCTGGCCATTGTGCTGGCCGTCGGCGTGGTGGTGGACGATGCCATCATCGTGGTGGAAAACATTGAGCGGCACCTGCACGAGGGCATGTCGGCCATGGATGCCGCCCTGACCGGTGTGCGGGAATTGATCGGCCCGGTGATTGCCACTACGCTCACCCTGGTGGCGGTTTACATTCCGATTGCTTTTCAGGGCGGCTTAACCGGCTCGCTCTTCCGGGAGTTCGCACTGACCTTGTCGGGAGCACTCGTGGTCTCCAGTATCGTGGCACTGACCTTGAGCCCGATGCTTTCGTCGAAAGTGCTCAAGCCCGGCCCGCCGACCGGGCTCGCCAAAGGAATCAACAATGGCTTCGAGCGCCTGCGCGGGCTCTATCGCGCAGTGCTCGACCTCAGCCTGCAAACGCGCTGGGTAGTTTACTTTGCCTGGTTTATTCTGGCCCTGCTGAGCATTCCGATGTTTGTCTTGTCGCCCAAAGAACTGGCCCCCCAGGAGGACCAGGGGGTTATTTTCGGGATCGTCGATGCCCCGGCCAATTACTCGATCGAAGAAACCGCCCGCTATGCGGAATCGGCCAACGACGCGTTTTTCAGCTTTCCCGAAACCAACTACAGTTTCCAGATCAGCTTTCCCAACGGCGGCTTCTCCGGGATGATCCTGGCCCCATGGGGGCAGCGTGAACGCAGCACGGCGGAAATCCTGCCGCTGATCCAGGGCAAGTTGTCCGGAATCAGCGGGATCAATGTCTTTCCCACCGTGCCCGCCCCGCTGCCCGGTGGCTCCAACTTCCCGGTCGAATTTGTCATTGGCTCGACCGCCGAACCGGAGCGTATCCTTGAGTTTGCCCAGCAGATCCGGATGCGTGCGATCGAGAGCGGCCGCTTCGCCTTCCCGCCCATTATCGATACAAAAATCGACCAGCCGGAGACGGAATTCAGAATCGACCGCGACCTGACCGCCACCCTCGGTCTGGACCTGCGCGACGTGGGCGCCGACCTCGGAGCGCTCATCGGCGGCAATTTTGTCAACCGCTTCAACATCGATGGGCGCAGCTATAAGGTCATCCCGCAAATCGAGCGCAGCGGACGCCTCAACGCCGAACAACTGGATTCGATCTACATCACCGGCCCCCAGGATAAACTCATCCGGATCAGCACGGTAGCCACGCTGGAGGAAACCGTTCAGCCGCGCTCGCTCAACCGCTTCCAGCAGTTCAACGCGGTCAAACTCAGCGGGATCTTTATGGGCCCGCTTGACCAGGGCTTGCAAATCCTCGAGGACGCCGCCGCAGACATCCTGCCCAGCGGCTATCGCGTCGATTATGTCGGGGAATCCCGCCAACTGCGCACCGAGGGCAATCAGTTTCTGGCCGCCTTCGGCTTCGCCATTTTACTGATTTTCCTCTTCCTGGCTGCACAGTTCAACAGCTTCCGTGACCCCTTTATCATCCTGCTGGGTTCGGTGCCACTGGCGCTCTTTGCCGCACTCATCTTCACTTTCCTGCGCAAGATGAATCCGAACATGCCTTTCTGGACCGATGGCTGGACCACCACGCTCAACATCTACTCGCAAGTGGGCCTGGTGACGCTGGTCGGGCTGGTCGCGAAAAACGGGATTCTGATTGTGGAATTTGCCAACACCCGGCAACTGGACGGACTCTCCAAGCTGGAGGCCATCCGCGCCGCTGCCGAAACCCGGCTGCGCCCGGTGCTGATGACCAGCATCTCAACCATCGCCGGGTATTTCCCGCTGGTGATGGTCAGCGGGGCCGGTGCTGCCGCACGCAGCTCGATCGGCCTGGTGCTCGTCGGCGGTATGACACTCGGCACCTTCTTTACCCTCATCTTCCTGCCCAGCATTTACATGCTGATCGCCAAGGACCGGCAGCAGGATGCTCCCCGACAATAAACGGACGATCAGGCTCGCAAGTAATGCAAGCCTGTAGATTCCAGTCAGCACGCTTACAAAAGAGCGGCTAAGGATGTTTGAATTCTACGTTTGCTGCCTTTTTGATCCCAGCAGCTCGGCGATCTGGATCGCGTTGAGTGCGGCACCCTTCCAGACCTGATCGCCGGTCACCCAGAGGGCCAGGCCATTTTCAAACACATGGTCTTTGCGGATGCGCCCTACCCCGCAGTCGATCTTTTCGGAATAATCCAGCGGCATGGGATACTTCAAGTTAGCGGGATCGTCCACCAGTTCGGTGCCGGCAAAGCTGGCAATTGCCTGACGGGCCGCCTCGACGGAGACCGGACGCTCGAATTCGGCGCTGACCGAGATGCTGTGTGCGCGGAAGACCGGCACCCGCACACAGGTGCAGGTCACCTTGAGATTCGGCAGGCTCATGATCTTGCGGCCCTCGTTGAGCATTTTCATTTCTTCCTTGGTGTAGCCGTCCTCCAGAAAAGCGTCGACGTGTGGCAATAGATTAAAGGCAATCTGGTGCGGATAAACTTCTTGGATCATCTCGCCCCCTTCGGCCCAGGCACGGGCCTGCTGCTCCAGTTCAATAATGCCCTTGGCACCGCTGCCGGAAACCGCCTGATAAGTGGAGGCGATAATGGACTTGAGCCCGAAGGCCAGGTGCAGCGGATAGAGCCCCATCAGTGTAATGATGGTAGAGCAGTTGGGATTGGCGATGATGCCCTGGTGGGTAAAGGCAGCGTCCGGGTTGATCTCCGGCACCACCAGCGGGACGCCCGCATCCATCCGAAAGGCGGAGCTGTTATCAATCACGATGCAGCCGCGCCTGACCGCCTCGTTACCAAAAAGTTTCGACTGCGACGCGCCCGCGCTGAAGATACAGACATCAAGCCCTTCGAAGCTGTCGGGCGTCGCTTGCTGGATGGTCCAGGACTTATCGCCGTAGGTCTGTGTCTTGCCGGCCGAGCGGGCCGAGGCCAGCAGGCGAAGTTCCGCGATGGGGAAATTACGCTCGTGCAGCAGACGAATGAGTTCTTGACCGACCGCGCCAGTCGCGCCGAGGATACCAATTTTATATGCCATTTGATTTTCTAGAAGTGAATCAGCGACTTAAGGAACGCTGTGCGGCCTTGTCAATCATCCCCACCCTTCGATACCTCATCGTCTCGATTGCAGCACAAAAAATGGCGCGTTTTGAAGGCAACCAGTTGCGGGCGTGCTACACCGTATCGACTTCATTGCAAGCACCCTCCTGTGTCGCCGATTCCAGCGGCACTCCGACCGGACTGCATGCGATTGCCGACAAGATTGGTCAGGACCAACCGGTAGGCATGGTTTTCAAGGGCCGCGTGCCGACGGGTAAACTCTTTTCCGAATACTCTGGTGCAGTGGCCGCAGGCAACCTGATCACCAGTCGTATCCTCAGGCTGCGGGGCCTCGAACCCTGCCACAATGCCGGACCCGGCTGCGATAGCTACGCGCGCTACATCTACATCCACGGTACCAATCACGAAGACCGCATTGGCCAACCCTTCAGCGGCGGCTGCGTCGAAATGCGCAATCCCGAGGTGATCGAATTGTTCAACCACATGGAGACGGGCGATCTGGTCTGGATCCTGGAAACAGCGCGATAGCGGAGGCTGCACCAGCCGGGTGCCTCATGGGCGATACTGCGGGTTCGGCTCGGACGGAATCGGTGCGTTGTTTTTCTTTCGCCAGGCATCGAGTATGGCAATCAGCTCCGGCTTCCCCATGATGGGGGTGTGCACGGTGTAGAATGGAAAATAGAGGAAGAATTTTTCTTCTTTGTGCGCCTCCATGATCTTGATGACTTCGGTTGTAAGACGATCCGTCAGATACTCGCCCCTGGGGCCGTTCTCAAGCGGCTCGACCTGGTAGGGGCTGAAGTAGGTGCCGGGGCCGCCGTTGTGACCGCCGGCTACATTGATAGCGACACCCTGCGTCGTCGGGTCCTTGCCGATGTGCCATTTTCCGACCTGGGCCACCAGATAGCCCTCGGTAAAGACCATGCCCTGCGAAGCCAGACGGTCGATGTTCGGCGTCTGGTAGCGTGTGTCCCCCATGAAACCGACGTCCATCACACCAAGATCGTCCACCACAATGTGGAGGACGTTTGGACCCGCCTGTTCGGACAAAGGATCCGAAGCTCCTCGATCAGCATGGGCAGCACATCCCGCATACAGAATGATACCGGTTACGGCCAACAATTTCATCCATCGCATGGCATACGATTAGATCGCCGCGTAGGCAAATGGCAAAATAATATTCACCGCAGAGAAACGCTCGGTGCACACAACGGGAAAACAGACATGGTCGCGCTGCTCCTCGGAACAGGCCCCCGCCCTCCGCCTTCAAAAGCCCACAATCTCCTCAAAAGCTCCAGAACTGAAAACTGACGAACCGAAAAACGAACAACTGCCCACCGGGCACCCCCGCCACTCAGTCATCCAAAATACAGAACTGACAACCGGAAAACGGATCAGTGAAAAACTGCGGCGCAAAGCGCAGCCCCCCCACCAATGTCCCACCCTATGCGATATAAGCGCAGGATGCTAAATTTCATGCCCCTGCACAGCCATGCAATTAAAAGTGCAGGGCAACTTGGTCTAAAGAAGGTAGCGCAGGTGCGTCCCCGCACCGCAGGAGCAACAAGGTAGCGCAGGTGCGTCCCCGCACCGCAGGAGCGTTCGTAGAGCCAAGCCTTCAAGACCAGACCCCAACACTTCCAGCACACCACGGCCGCAAGGTGCGCCGCGGGCGCGGCCGCGCTACCCGAATAAAGCTTACCCCGCACCTAAAACTGCACCCCCTGCACCGCTTTGCACTTGATGGTATGCTGAAACCGGTCAGCTTGATGATCCTAAAAAGATGAGATAAAGGATTTTCAAAAAAGGTGCCGTCGGCCAAGTTGATTTTAGACAACGACTTGGAAATGAAACCCGACAGCACCCTCACCCGCCAAAATGGCGGGGCTGAAAATGGAGTCAATGACTCATCTTCGGACCCGGAAAATAAGTCTTCCTCCCGCATTGGCGGTCTGGAAGTGGAATGGTCCGAAGATCACGGTCGGCTCAGCCGGATGGGTGGCCTGAGCTACTTCGCCGATTATCTTGAGGCAGCCGGCCTGCTCGAGCACTTGGTCGGAACTTGCCCCTTGGCCTATCTCAGCAACAACGCACCGTCCAAACGCGACGTGCTCGGTGAGATCCTGCTCTCGGTGCTGGAGGGGCAGCCCCGTTACGCGCACATGGCCTCACTGGCGAATGCGCAGTTGGACGCGCAGACTCTGGGGATGGAGAAGATCCCCAGCGAAGACAGCATCCGCACGGCCTTGAAAAAGCTGACCGGCAAGGACGGAACGATCGACAAATCTGAAACGCAGAGCTGGTTGCGGGCAATGAAACCGCGGGCAGCTTCGGGCTGCCACTGCTGCGGGAATGGCTGGAGCGAACCCCGAAGACGCAATGGCCGGAGTTGTACAAGCCGGCTTCGGAAGTGCGGCCACTTTACAATCCCCGCGGGGACAATGAGAATTGCTACGATGAAATGAAAAACCAATGGGGCTGGGGAGGTTTCACGCTCCACGACTTGGCTCGCAGCGAGCTGATGGCCCAACTGATCGCGCTGTTTTACAACTGGTGGAGCATCTATATCAAGCTCGTCGATCCGCTTGTCGCCAGAGAGGCCATCACCTCACGGCCCATGTATCTGATGCACCCGGCCAAAGCCCATACCCACCAGAGCAAACGGAAGTTGGTGATCTTTTGCGCCCACAGCCAGGCCGGAGACATCCGCAGGAACCTCGAAGCAGCAGCTGAAAGGCTTAAAAACTGGGCTTCGCTGACTGCGGAGCAGTTGCAACTGGCGTCAGTTTGGAAACGGGTCATCGCGCATATTTTGGAGCATCACCACACCGTCGGTGCCGGAAAAACCGTGCGCTGCCGGCTTTGCCCGCGGCAACTTGAGGGAATCGGGCAAAATCAGCGGGAAAAACTAACGGCCAGGATGCCGTCGGCTGCTGCCGCATTGGCGCTCTACTCATCTTTTTAAGGTTCATGAATTGGATGGTGCGGAGAATTAGTCCTTGATACGGTTAAGTTCGTATTTCGGCGCGTTTTGGAGCTGCTGTTTCAAGTCAGGCAGCTTTTCGGCCAGGTATTTGCCCCTGCCGGTAAGGACCGGCCATTGTTCGACGACATCGATCACCGGCAAAGCGTCACGCCCATAGAGTGGCAGCACGGCAAACATGGTATCGGCAAACCAGTCCACCCAGGCGTTCTCCTCCGTTGGCTCGATTCTCGTCTTGGAGAGTTCCAGCATGAGGTCCAGACCTTCCTTGATGCGGTGCTCCGCCATGACGGCCATTCCGCTGGTGCGGACGCGCTTGGAAAACATGATGCCGCTGGGTGCATTGTTGCGGGTTGCTGCGTAAATGCCTTTCCATAACTGAGCGAGCTGTTCCTTGGTCAGGGCATCGAGTGGCACCGCCGATCTGGCGCGGCCATTTTCGTTGAGCAGAAACTGCCGCAGACTCTCCACCAGCAATTTTTCAGCCACAGGATTTTCGGGCGGATAGCTTTTCAACAAATCGCTTTTGCCATCAAAGAGCGCTTCCGAAATCCGCCACGTGAGGTGGCCACGCGGGTCGTTCGGTGCTGGCTCGGAGGCGAGCTTGAGCAAGACCGGCACGGCCTTGGCGGCGGCACCGTGAAGACCGTAGGATTGACCTTTCCCGGAGCAGAGCGCGTCGATTGCGAAGTAGCGGAACAGGATGTCTTCGTCCTGCATCATGCGCAAAAGGAGCGCATCGACCGCTTTTTCGGAGTTGCCACCGGCGTAGGCCAGGCCGGCGCAGGCCCCGTAGCGGGCGTAGCGGTCCGGGTCGTTGATCAGCTCGATCAGGCGATCCACCCGGTCGAGCTGTTGTTCCTGCATGGCCTTGGCGGCGGTGATGCGCGCCGCGGGCAGTTCGTGGCGCAGCAGTGCGAAGATCGCTTCCTCGGGAAGTGCCTTGCGCGCCTCCGGATGATAAATCAGGCGGCCTGCGGCCAGAGCATGCGCCAGAGCCGGCCCTACGAGCGGGTTGTTGACCTCCATTTCCTTGCTAGTGAAGTAGAGCAGTTTGCGGCCCAGCGACATCAGCAGCAGTCGCTCGCCGGTCACATCGCCGCGCGATCCATACTTGGTCGGACCGATGTTGCTGGGGTCGATGACCTGACCATCCCAGCGGCGTTCCAGCGTGCGCAGGTAGCGGGTCTCGGCGAATGCGGCATTCAGGCCTGCATTACCCGCGCGGGCCGCACCGAGCGTGCTCCACAGGTAGGACCAGTAGGATCCCTGATGCCCCTCTTCGCGGCCGGTGGGAGCGGAAGCAACCGCCATCGCCGAAAAGAATTCCTGGCCGCGTTCATCCCCCATCAGGCCATACACGATGGCGGAAAGGCCGGAGGTGCCGTTGTTTTCAAAATAGTCGGTTCCTGCCCAGTGGTCCCCGTAGGGAATGCCGCCATGCTCGACAAAGAAATCGAAGAAGCGCTTACCCCGGGCGATGGCAGCGGTGAGTTCAGGGTGCTCGATGCCGCATTTGGACGCGAGGACGAGACCGGTCAACATGGACAGCCCGGCATTATTGATGGCACCATAACCTAATAGCGGCCCATGGTAGCCACCATCCGGCATGCGCGATGAGAAGCGGTGGCCGTAGCTGCCGACGCCACTTTGGCCCTTGGCCCCGCCAATCCCCAGTGTCCGAATCGCCGGGAGCACGGTCTCGTCGCCCGTGGCCAGGTAATATTCCGCCAGAAAGATCAGCCGATAAGAAGTGCGCCATACCCGTCTCCCTGCGCTGGAAACCTCAAAGGTGATCGGCCCACCGGTCTTTGGATCGATGCACAGCTCATGCGCATAGGCACGCACCTTGGGCATGAGTTCTGCTTTGCCGGTGGCCAGCATACCGAGCGCAGACATGGACGGCATGAAAGAAGAGTTATTCTCTTTCGCCACATGTGCGGCCATGTGATCGATCACCGCATCGGTATAGGCGCAGTTAAATGGATTGTTCGGGTCGTAAGCACCCATAACTTTGAGCTTGAGAGTTTGGTTAAAGCTTCTTCCTTCGCGCCAGATTTGCAGCGGGAGATGACCATCCGTTTCCTCCGCTTTTTCGATTGCTGCGGCCAGGAGCTTGCGCGCATCGCTGTCGAAATTTCGACCTGCTGCGCCAATCACCACATCGCCGACCTGTATTTTACCTTCCGCCGGGCTGCCGGCTTCAACTTGGGTCACCCGAAACTGCCGGGCATCGCGGCTGGCACCGTTGGCCATATTTTGCGAGTAAACTTCCCCCCAGAGTCCGGTCGGTCCCATGCTGCGATCATAGTATTTTTTCTTTTTATGATGGGGGTCCAAAACCTCACCCTTGGTGAAGTCCGGCACCTGGGGACCTGCCGAGCACAGTACGGTGCTCAGTAGAGCCAGGCAAAGGACAAAAGCGTATGGGCGGGGTGTGAAAGGCGAGCGGTAAGTCATTTCTTTATGTTTGAATTACAGAACTGATATAAGACTATTTTTAGATTATGATATCTAATAATACGAGAAGTTACGCAGACTTTAAGCTTCTTTCATCAGCCAACCCGTATATTCTAGAACAGCTTTGAATCGCACACACTGATCTTTCCTTAATTACAGGAAAGTATTACAAAGTGAAAGTGACACTCGAGAAGAAGTCGGTGCATTGCTACTTCTTTTTCGATGAAATACAAAACGTCCCCAACTGGGAGAGATTCGTCCGCCGCCTTATCGATACCGAAGACGTCTCGGTGACCGTCACCGGCTCCTCGGCCAAACTCCTTAGCGCAGAACTCGCAACCGGGCTGCGCGGCCGTTCCCTCGACCTGGAGGTCTTCCCCTTCTCCTTCAAAGAGTATCTTCAGCATCACGCGATACAACTGCCACACAAACAACCCATTGGTGCGAAGACACGGCTTGCTCTCAACCACCATGCCGAACTGTATTGCCGCAAAGGTGGCCTCCCGGAACTCCAAAAGCTGCTGCCGGTGTGCGCCCGCGAGGTCGCGCAGAGCTACGTGGATGCGGTCGTCTTGCGCGACGTGATTGAGCGCCACGGCGTTAGTAATGTGGAGGCCTTACGCTCCCTTCTCGACAAAGTGCTGCGCGAGCCCGCCACAAAGCTGAGCATCCACAAAGTCTATCAGGATTTCAAAAGCCGGGGCCTGCGCGTGAGCAAAGACGATCTCTACGTTTTCCGCGCCACTTGGCGGACGCTTATCTACTCTTCCAGCTACCCCGCTGGACCCGCTCAGAGAAAAAGTGTCAAGTCAATCCGAAGAAGGTCTATGTCATCGACAACGGCATACTCGATGCCTACTCCACACAAATGACCGCCGACCAGGGCGCGCTCCTTGAAAACCTCGTTTACATCACCCTGCGCCGGCAGATCCGCGAACTCGGCTATTACGAGACCCGGCAGGGCTACCAGGTCGATTTCGCCTATCGGGAGGCCGACCAAACCGTGCTCGTGCAGGCTGCCTGGTCGCTGAAAAACGAACGCACCCGCCAGCGCGAAGTGCGCGCCCTCATGGAGGCCGACCAAGAGCTGACAAACTGCCGAAAGCAGATCGTCACCCTCGACGAGGAGACGACGCTTGAAGACGGCGAAATCGAAGTGCTGCCCCGGTGGAAATTTTTAGGGCTGGGCATGTAGGTTTCTCAGCCTATCCCGATGGCTGCATTCGACACGTGCATGCCGGGAAGGTGACTCGTAGAAGTGAGCCGAAGACCTCCGTCTCGTCCCCCCTAACTCACGGATCAGTCTGTCGAGACAGTGATCCGCGTAAATCTGGCTGGCTTTGGTTCGCCGTCGTTCGCCACTGGAACCAGGCTTGGAAAAGCCAAGCTAACGACCTCGTAATTATGCGAACTACCGGGGTCGGTAAGCACGGTGGGGCTGGCACTACTCGTGGTCCATCTGACGAGATCCGCGCTAAACAGGACACTGTAATGCAAGCCTATCGCCGCATGATCTTTACGACGGGGAAAAACGATTCTGAAATCATTGCTCTGTCCGGGCTGAGCCAGGTTCATGAGCAATGGACTACCAGCAGTCGTCAACTCTCCGTCGATCACAAAGGCCAGGCGACCGGCATTAGAGATCAATGGATCGGTGCCAAAAGCAAATTCCTGTATATTGGCCAAGGTGTCGAAGTCGGGATCGGCCAGAGTCTCACTATCGGACCCCACCAGATTGTTCTCGCTGGCCCAATCCTGATAGGGAGAGACGGACAGGTTCCGGCCACTCAGGGCGATATCGAAAGGGTTCTCATCCTCATCGTTGCTGACGATCTGGAGTAAGGCGGAGCGGGTGCCTGAAAGTCCGGAGTAGAACGTCACTGTGAAGCTGGTGCTTTCGCCGGGAGCGAGCGTGGTGGAGCCCAGTGCGCCCAGGGTGAAGTCAGCTGCATCCGTTCCGCTCTTACTGAGCGCCAAGTCCGTCAGATCGCTGTCACCCAAATTGCGAACGGTGAACGATGCGACCGGCGGAGAATCGCCTGCCTCATACTGGGTGAAATCGACGGTGGCCACACCATTGACAAGGGCCGTCAATAGCGGCTGCTCGACGACGATCTCCGGCGCCGGCACGGTAAACCGAACCTCATCGACCCAGGCCGCGTCAGCACCCCCATCGACATATGTATCTTTACTGTAGCGCCACTCGACCGTATGACTGCCCGCCGGTATCGCGACGGTTTTTAGCGTCCAGTCCTTATTGCCCGCTATCCGCCGCAGATCGCCAGTTTGCAGCGTGCCGTCCAGGTAGAAAGCGAGGTAGTCGCCGAACGCGTCCGATGAAACCTTCCACTTGAAGGTCAGCGTTCCCGGCCCCTCAAGGGTCGCGGATAAGGAACTGGACCTGTTCCGGATAATCGAACCGCTTTGGGCGGCATCCACCCCGTCGTGGGTAACGTCGTTCTGTGCAAACCAATTGGCATCCCCGCCGGTGGACCAGACAATTCCGCCAGCGTCCAAGGCTGTTGCGAGATCGACTACAAGCAGCGATACGATCCGCTCCGTAGCCGGCTCGTCGCTGCCAAGATGGTTAAATGAAATTGTAGCCTGGTGTTCCCCGAGGCCAAAATTCCCGGCGTTAGCGTTGAATGTTATCGTGACGATGGTTTCACCCAAAGCGTCAAGGGTGCCACTAACCGGACTTATATCGAACCAGTTGGCGTTAGGCGTCGCGCTCCAGTCAATCGGCGTGCCGCCCGGGTTACTCAGCGTATACTGAACAGAATCAGGCGTAAATGGGCCACCGGGGGGACCATAGGGCACATTGACAGTCGGCGAAACGACCAGCTCTCTTGGCGTGAGGCCTGCGCCAGCGAGCACGATCTCAAATATGCCCTGGATCGGATCGTTGCTCAAGATTTGCAGAACTGCCGAACGGGCTCCCTCCGCATCCGGACTAAACGTCACGGTGAATGTCGTGCTCTCCCCGATCCCCAGCGTTGTCGCACCGAGACTGCCGAGGGCAAAATCGGCACTGTGGCTGCCGTTCTTCACTAGCGCCAAACCGGTGAGGTCTGTCGTGCCGGCATTGCGGATGGTAATGGTAGTCGCCGGCGATGATTCGCCGACAAGGTGAGCGCCGAAATCTACAGTCGAAGCGCCGCTCAGCAGTGCAGTCCCGACCGATTGCTCGACAACGATCTCGGGCAGTGGGATCGGAGTAAAGACGACTTCATCGAGCCAGGCCGCATCGGCACCAGCAGTCGTACCGCTCGTGTCTCTGGTATATTGCCATTCAACCGTCGTGGTTCCGTTCGGGATCGGAACAGTTTTTTGCACCCAATCCACCTCGCCAGAAATCGCGGCTAGATCGCCCGTCAACTCCACGCCATTCCGGAAAATGCGGAGGAAGTCAGACCCCGACTCGGATGAAACTTTCCAATAAAACGTGAGTTCGCCGGATTCGGTTAAGGTCGTGGAAAGCGTGCTGGAACGGTTTTCTGCAACGCCACCACTCTGGGCGGCGTCCACGCCATCGTGGGCCTCAGACACCTGCGTGAACCAGGGGCGATCACTGCTGGTGGACCAATCAAAGCCGGAAGTGTCCAAAGCAGTATTCAGTGAGAGCGTCACTTCGAAGACATCGATCAGGGTGGCACTCTGCGCATCGGGGTTGGTCACCACCAGATCCCAGTCGCCGAGTGCAGCTCCAGAGAGATCGAAGTGGCAGCGAAGCAGCCCCAGGGAGGTGACCTCGACTGATGTGGCCAGGATGTCCGGCTCACCGGAACGTGTTAATTTAACGGCGCTATCGGCCACAAATCCGGTGCCGTAAATTTCAACAGGCTCAGTCGTATCTCTGGAACGGCTTGCGGGCGCTACCGAGCGGAGCGCCAGCACACTTGAATCGACGAGCTCCTGCGACAACAGCAGGCTGTAGGCCTGCGCCCCATCGGTCAATGCACCCACATGATCGACCACCAATTGCCACTGGCCATTTTGGCCGGGATTCGCGAGCAGGATCTGCTCGACGTTGTCGCGATCATTCACGCCGGTAGAGGCGTTTTCGCTCATTGAAGCCGTGCTCCAGGCGCCCACAAAGGGCATGACAAAGGGGAAATACTCGCTGCCGTCCGGGGCCACGAGCTTGAGGTTCAGATCGTTGACCAGTCGCGGGGTGCGCGAGTCGTGCTCAGAGGTATCGGGCCCGGGGGGATCCGACCAACAGATGGTGGCGCGGATTGCAGTAGAATTGCTCCAATCGAACGTGTGGACCTGACTACCGACTTCCGTCGTCAGCACGTCTTCGTGAATCCGGGTTTGCTCCGGATTAGCGTGATGATCGATCACCAGATCCACCGCTTTCTTAACATCGGTGAGGCCCCAGCCGTATTTATAATCCGGCCCGGGATTACCGAGGTCGGTGGCGGAATGAATCAGCAGGCCTTTCAGTGTGCTGGCTCGCATCGCCGAATTAAAAAGCCGCTTGTATTGATCGATCACCAGTGCGGCCGAACCGGTCACCGTGGGCGCAGCCATGCTGGTGCCGGTGGAACTCCCATAAGAAGTATCGCTCAGGTCCGTGGTCGTGTAAACATCCACACCGTTCCCGACCAGATCAGGCTTGATCCGTCCATCGTCGGTGGGTCCTGCAGAAGAAAATCCGCCCAGTATCGCCTTTGCAGGATCCCGCACGCCCGCAGTCACCGCATCCTCGACCGCGCCAATCGTGAGCACGTTTTTGCCAATCGCCTGCGCCACGATGGTGTCGAAACCATTGCGATAGACCCCGTCCCCGAGCGGATGGATGGCTGGATCGTAGGTAACGGCACTATCGCCGATCCCTGTCACGCTGTTGCCCGGACGAGGATTATCCCGACCGTCATTACCCGACGACCAAACGGAAAGAAAGTAAGGGGAATTGTAGATAATCGCATCCTGCGCCTGCGCAAATTTCGAATACTGGCCAAAGTTGTGGTCGGCACCGTTTTGGTCCGAGCCATCGCCAAGCCACCGGTTACCACTCCAGCCCGCAAGCACACCATAGCTGTGATTCGAGATGTATATTCTGGTGTCGAATTGATCCGGTCCGTAGGCGGCACGCTCGATCATTTCCGCATTATCGTCCTGCCAATCGTAGGAGTCGATGCGGGTATTAAAAGCCATACCCCTGGCCCTCGGATCGAGGCCAGCCGCCGCGATCGTGCCCGCCATGTTGGTCGTGTGGAAATTACTCGACGCCCCATCCATCGAGACCACCCTGCCCCCCGCGAACTCCTGGTGCGAAGTGCGGGCGGAACCAACGTCCCAGAGGCCTACAGTCAATCCGCTACCATCAAGTTCATAGGGTAAATCATGTAAAGGAGCGGCTCCGGTGGAAATGGCCGCATTGTCGTTCTTGGTTTCCAGGTAGATCGGTTCGTCCCCCTCGAAATCATAGATCTCAATCAGCCCGCCACCGGGCTTCTTTATCCGGGTTTCCAGCCCAAGCGCACTTGCCTTGGCGCGCACCCTCTCCGTTCGCGCCTGGCCAATCGCTCTTATCTCAGCCGCCGCTTCAGCGCGCACCTGCGCCACTGCCGCCTTCCCGACAGCACTCGTCACTACCGCCCCTTCGGTGCGCCCGCTCACTACGGCATCCTTACCTGTGGCGTCCCCGGCTACAGGATTCCTGGTCTTAGCCATGGCCTCGGCGAGAATTTCTGCCGTAGACCTGGCCCCATTTTGAGCAACCAATGGGTTAAAAGACAGCAGGCAAAAAATGACCGGGAACAGCAGATACGGGACTCTCATTGGTTAATGATCAAAGAAGTTTAAATTATTTTCAGGCTACTAAAAAAACAAGACTTAAGTCGATTACAGTGTAAATGAGCATTACCGATGGGTTGGTTCACGACGTCCATTTCCTCGACCAGATTGCACTCGATCCGGGCAGTATTGATGTGATCGACCTTGGCTATCTCGATTTCGTTCGATGAGCCAATTGATCCACGAACAGGAACACTATCCTCACCCGCTACAATATGAACTTGTCAGCGTCCGACCTGCCGCACAAAGGCACCGAGCCGATGGTGCCGCCCTCGACAAACTCAGTTTTGGTGTAGGTTTTCCTCCGGTCCTCCCGGCCCAGCCGGACATTGTCGGCCCATTTGACCACACGCCGCACCAGGGGACGACTGTCCCAAGCCAGATGGGAGATCGCCGGGAGACGCCATTGAAATTCGTTATGGTAATCGGTGCAGATCAGTGAGAAGTCCTCCGGAGCATTGAGGCCCCACCGGGCAAGTTGGATCTGCACGGCATTGAAGAGTTCGGGCGTGGAAACGAGCAGGGCCGATGGCGGGGTCGTGCGGAAGAGGGATTCTAACAGGTGGCGCAATCCGTGGGCGTCATCGTTCCAGTCAGGCAAATTATAGGCACCACTTCGGATGCCCTGAGCCTTGAGTTCATCGAGAAAGGCCTGTTCCGGTGCACCGGGTCCGGGCTTGCTCCGCATTTCCCTGACAATGAGCACAATCCGGTGACGCCCCGCCACTGCCAGGCACGGAACCCGCTGCCCCTCAAACCACTCAAGCACCGAGCGGGGGGCGAAGAACACCATCCAGGCATCGGTTTTGGTTTGCGCCAAGAGGCGGGACACCTGCGCCGGATGATTCCGCATCTGCCGCAGGGTCTTTGCGGCGTAGTCCACCTTATGCCCGGCTCCCCGCAGGGAGTGCGCGATATCCATCGAGATCGGCTCGGCGACATTCATGGCTTCGGCTAAGAGCAAAATGATGCGATGCCCCTGCGGCTTGCCCGGCGGCCGCGCCACGATCTCGCGCCGTCGCCCCTGGCCCAGAGACCGCAGCAGGCCCTCGTCCTCCAGCATCTGCAGCGACGCCTTCACCGTGTCGCGCCCGACTCCCAGTTCCGCCACCAGGCGGTTCTCCCCCGGCAGCGTGCCTCGCCAGACACCACTGTGAATGCCCTCGCGCACATGCCGGGCTACCTGCGCGGAGGCGGAAAGGACGCGGAAGGATTCACTCATTTGCTCAACTTGTGGGATTTCGGTATGGCTGACTAAAAAAACGCATTTGACTCTATGCGGTCGGTCTCTTCCATCTACATATGCAGATCATTTTCAGCAGTGAAGGAGTCCGTTCCTTGCGCCTTTTTTTCATGATACGAGCACTACTCACATGCTTGTTTTTTACCTGCGCACAATCCGTGAATTCAAGAGACGTGCCAGTGCACTGGGAACTGGACAAGCCGGGAGTCATTCGCAACGACCTGAATGCGGGCAACCCGCCAGTGGTGCTGTGCATGCAGGGGCGCAGGGTCGTGGTGGAATGCCATGTGCAAAGCACCGGCCGCGATGACTGCGTCAACTATTTGGTGCGGTTCTTTGGCACGCAAGAGCCCAATCAAAGGACACGACTCGTCTTCCGGGGCGGGATGACAACCCGACCGAATGTGATTACTAATGGTAACCTGCGTCGCTGGTGGCGTCCAAAAAAGGTTGAATTCGATGGTCGCCTGATCATCTATTACGGCACCTACCACGGGGTGTCAGCCAAGCGCACAATCTACCCCTCGACGACCAAGGCCTTGTTGATTGAGGAGTGGACGATGAAAAATGAGTCGCAGCAGGAAACTGCCCTGAAGGTGGCCTCTTCCCGTATCAAAAGCACGCAGGATGATCGAGTCGAAATGTATTGGGCCAGTCCGGGCATTGAGCAGATACTTCAACCCGGAGAGGAATTACAATTCCATGGTGCAGTTCGTGCGAGGAGGCTGTCCCAGGAGCTGCCGGAATTCGATCTGGCTGCTGAGCGTAGGGCGCGCATGGAGATTGCGGATGCCGCCTGGAATGGTCCGGGCCGCCTGGAAGTGCCGGACCCCATGCTGGTCGCAGCTTACAACCTCCAGAAATTGCATGTCTTGGAAGCTCCAATCCAGACAGACAAAGGCGCGATCACTCACAACGGCAGTTTGACTTATTCTCCGGGGATTTGGGCTAATGACCCGGTCGAATATTCCAGCCCGCTCTTTCCATTCTTCGGCGACCAGCAACTGAACGAGGCAAGCATGAACATGTATCGCGTCTGGTTGGATCATTGCCGCGAGCATGGCATCGACCCCTTCCCGGGCTCATTTCAAGAAGAATATCTCAAACTCGTTCAGAAACACCGTGGCGATGAAGCAATGGTCTTATACGGCCTCTCGAAGTTTCTACTCTTCCTGGGGGATCGCAAGGCAGCAGAGGAGCTGTGGCCTTTGATTGAGTTCAGCATGACTTCCATCGAAAACCACATGACCCCAGAGGGCGTCATCGCTTCTAAAGCCGACGAAATGGAAGGCCGCTACCCGACAGGTGATGCAAATCTAAGCACCGCAGCACTTGCCTATGGCGGTTATCAGCTCGCGGCCCATCTGGCACGCGCACTTGACAAGCCGGAAATGGGCGCGAATAACGACCAACGGGCAGATGCATTAGCAACATCGATCGAGTCGTATTTCGGTGCCACGGTTGAAGGCTTTGACACGTATCGCTACTATGAAGGGAACACCACTTTACGCGGGTGGATTTTATTACCGCTCGCCATGGGTATCCAGCAGCGCGAAACTGAAACCCTGAGCGCGATGTTGTCCGACAAACTTTGGCCTGGGCGTGAAAAAGGGGGTGATATTCTAGCTGAATCGACCCGTGAGACTGAATGGGGCCGTGAAACCTACTACGCCCTTCGTGTCTTGTTCAAGGCGGGGCGGACAGACAAGGCCCTCGAATTGACCCGCAAGGTAGTCGCTGCGCAGATTTTCGGCCCACGCGGACCTTATCCGGATGAGGACGCCATCGACATGCTCTGCCCGGGATCCTTGTATCCCCGCGTATTCACCGAGGGCGTTTTTGGCATTGTGCCAACCGGGTTCAGGTCTTTTGAATGCACGCCCTGGTTACCTACAGCATGGCCCAAGATGGCACTACGTGACGTGCGGGCATTCGGCAAGTCCTGGGACATCGTTGTCGAACGCGATGGCGAGCAACAAAAAGTCACCGTGACCAGCGAAGGCAAAATCGTCATGCAAGAATCAGGCGCACCGGGCAAAACCTACTCTGTGAATTTGAAAAAATAGGTCTCCCTGTAGCGGCTTTCCGGTCAGTCCCATCCACATTTACCCCTCCCCGATCCAGCTTGTGTTTTTTCGGCATAGATGACAGGAGGAAACCGTCTTTGAGGCTGCCCCCATCGCGCCACCGCCGCAAAAGGAGCCGGAATACACAGTTAACATCCAGCAGCGGAACCAATCGACCCCTCCACCGCGACCTCCGGCCATTGTCATCAACAACCCCTCGGAACTCAACATTCCCGCTCTGGATATTGATATTAACGTGGACAGCAGTTCGGTTTACGGTCGCGGCGGAGGCGGATTCGGCGGTGGCTTAGAGGGCGTGCGTGAAATGACACTCGATTTCAAGCTGACCGATTTCGGCTATACCGGCCAAGTGGAGGGCACCTTGAAAGGCACCCTGTTTGATACTAAAGTCGACCCAAGAGGAAAGGCACTCGTCACGGAGCAGCAAGTTAATGACCGGAACTTTCTGATGCAGCGAATGACAGGAATCTCGAAGGAGTTCACCTCGGGAAACTGGAGCCTTCGTGCTCTCGAGCGAAAATACTTCAAAGCAGACCGCGCCCTCTATGCCAGTTTCTGGGTAATCGAAAAGGGGCCGGCAGAGAAGGCACCAAGAGACTTCGGAGTGCAGGACCAGGTAGAGCCCAAGTCAATCATGGCGATTTATGAAGGCGGCTTTACGCCCCAGGAAAGCGGCGAATTCCGTTTTCTGGCCAAAGCCGACGATCTGATTGTGGTTCGGGTTGGCTCCGATATCGTAGTTGACGGGAGCTATTACAACAACGGCTCAAACTGGAAGGGTTCGACTGGTAGTGGACCGCCTCTTTTAGGCTTGGGTGGATTTCCTCCAAGATACGGGAACTGGATGCGCTGGGAAGCTGGCAAATCCATGGACATCAAAGCGCTGATCGGCGAAGCCCCCGGCGGCGTCTTCGGCTGTTGCCTGCTCTACCAGAAAAAAGGCGAGGACAAATTGAGGGTCTTTTCAACCAAGCCGCTCACCACTCAGGAAAAACGCGTCCTCAAAGGCATCCATCCGGATGTGACGGATTGGCTGTGAGAGCCTTTGAGCGATTATAAGTTGTGGGTCCCTCCGAGGAAGCGACCCCGGTGAGGTGAACCTCATCCGGCAATCTGGCAATCTCGTCGTTGATCGCGGCATATTCCACGCGGATTTGCCCCGCCACGAAGGAGAGATTCATGGGATCGACCGTGGTCGATCGTTCAAGGAAGCAGTTTCTCGAGAGTAGCTCCAGAGAGCTGCAATTCCGGCTCAAAGGCATCACTTTCCACATAGTTCAACAGGCTGTGGAGCATCTGTCGCCCCTCGGGCTGATCCTGGATGGCAGGTAAATCGATTGAGCAGACCAAAACGGATCCCTTGCCGACCTTGGTCTCGAAGAGCAGGCCGAGCTTGTGGTTGCGGTCGAAGTTGTCGATTGTCTGAACGATGGGTCGATAGTCCTGTGGCGTGTCGTCGAGGATAATCGGACGTGAATTCTGAACCAGATGCCACCACTGCCAGTTGCTGTGGAACTCGGTGGGGAATGCAGCGAAGGCGGGGTGATCCGGATCGCAGAGATGCCCCAGCGTGCCGGGCGGTTCCTCCAGTCCGCGTTTGCGATAATTCTTGGCGAACATGGGCGACCAGAACTCGGTCTGAAAACCTCCACCAACGCTGTGCGGGAGTTTGTCGAGTGCAGGCAGCAGCAGGACCTTGCCGCCGGCAGCCAGATGGGCCTGCGTCTCCGGTGTCTGCAAGCTACGACTGATGAGAACGTCTTTGCCGGGTGTCGTATCGACCTCGGGCGGATAGACCCAGATCGGGTAGCTGTTACGATAGGAGGTCCCTTTGATTGCGATGCTTAGATCCAGCCGCTGCGGCGTCGCGATCGCCGCGAGGGGCCAGGCGAAAAAATCGACATGGTTCAGCTTCCCCCGGACCAGGTCGACGCCTTCGAAGTCGTGACGGGCCAGAGTCCTTCCCTGCGGATCATTCAAGCGCAGAGCGACTGTAGCGTCCTGCAAATCCTCGGGGCCGTAATGCGCGACCTGAACCTGACCGATCATCGTTTCATCAGTTGTCCAGCTGAGCTGCTTGATGCGCAGCAGCGGCACGACCTCGGAACAGAACTCGCGCCATTTTTCAGGCTCGATCAGCCCCTTGCTTTTCATGAAGACGTTGAGCATGCCGACCAGCGCCGTGCTCTGGCCGGGAAAGTCCATGATATCGAGCAGTTGAATCCCGCCAAAGCCGGGGGTGCGCAGCGCTATTTCAATATCTTCACGATAACAGATTGCGGCCAGCGCACCGGAGGCCATGACGAAATCGTGGGCCTGATCCAGCATGCCCGCTGCACGGATCCGGTCGCGGAAGATCTGGTAGTTGCGGGCTTCGAGCACGCCGGTAAACTGCGGAATATCCCGATAGTCCGGCGACACCTGATACTGGCCGGTCTCATGCCCGATCAGGGGCACCGGCACACTACGGATCGAGTCACTGAAATCATCCAGTGTGCCGGGGGGGTAGGCATCGACCGGGCTGTTAGGGAAATCCTGGATAGCAAAGGAACCGCGGATCGGCAGACTTTTTGTGGCCACTTTGCCGGTCACCCAAAATTCATCGCCCTCGGCGAGACTAATGTTCCAGTGCATGTTGTTGGACCCCTGGGCGTGAAGTCGACGGGGATCGAGTGCTTTGAAGTGCGCCACCAGATCAAACATCCCTTGATTCCGCCCGAGCTCGTTGCCCAGGGTGAACATGACAAAGGACGGGTGGTTACCAAAATGCTTGAAGATGAGTTCCCCCTCCCGCTTGCCGTAATCGTAAAGGTTGACCTTGCTATCCTTGGTTTCGACATCGAGCCGGTCGATGTTGTAGATGGCGGCGTCCTCATTCTCCGGTGCCTTGAACCCGCTGCGCTTGTTGGGCAGCTCGACCTGCAAATAAAAACCCATTTCGTCGGCTGCCACAAAGGCGGCCCGGGGCGGGCACCAGGAGTGAAAACGGACGTGGTTAAGCCCCCACTCTCTGAGGATCCCGTAAATGCGGCGCCACTCGTCCACGTCCATCGGCGCGTAACCGGTCAGCGGATAGTTAGCACTATCCAGGCGTCCGCGCAGAAAGACCACCGTGTCGTTCACCTTCAGCTCGTTCCTGTCCGCAACAAAATCGCGCAGGCCGAAATCGACCGTGTGCGCATGACGGTAGCGGGCGTCACCCGCCCCGGCTTCCAGTTGCAGGGCGAGCGTCAACAGGGCCGGATTGAATTCATCCCAAAGCGGGAGCTCCGTTTCCGGCTGGTAGATGAACTCCAGCTCGGTGGTGGTCCCGCTGGCTTCGACCGGGACCGTCATCGCCTCAAATGCAGCCGGTTCATCGATGTTCCAGCTCCGGCAGCTGAGCTTCAGTTCGCCCGTCACCGGCTGGCCGGTGATATTGCCGACGACAATACGCACCTTCGCCTGGTGCTTCGCCGCATTCGGGTAAACCTGTGCATCCTCGATCCAGACCGGGTCGGTGGCCCGCAACTCCATCGCGCCGACCACGCCGTTCCAATTGGTTTGGGTGCGCTCGTCGATCTGGTGGGCGGGCCCGACCGGCGGCAGCTTACTATTATCCACCAATAGCGTGATGGTATTTCGACCGGGCCGGAGCGCCTCGCTGAGATCATGAATGTGCGGCGCACTCAAGGTATCATCCCAACCGCAGTACATGCCGTTAACCCACACCTGGCAGTTCTTGGTCCGCTCCAGAAAGAGCGTGACGCGCTTCTCGGCCCAATCCTGCGGGATTTCCACTTCCCGCTGATACCAGGCCGCACCTATCCAGGTCCAAACGCGGGTCAAGCGGTCGATATGGGCCGCTTCGTTTCGCTGGCCTTTTTTGTTTTCGTCCGTCGTGCCGGGCAGCGTGACCCTGTCCGACAGTTCTTTGGACTGCCACTGCTCCTGCAGCCCGACGCCCTCGGCATCCAACTGGAAACGCCACTCACCGGCCAGTGAAATCGTATCCGAAAATTCGGCCCGTCCGCTCAGGCAAAGGAGAAAAAAGGCAAAAAGGAGTGTGTAGGAAACTTTCATTGGTTAAAAATTAGCATTAAGCGACTTCAAAGCAATGATTACTCATTGGAAATAACGATCCGCAAGAATTTCGGTGTGCGGGGGTCACCTCCATCTTGCACCGGCACGCTATCAGGAAACGGCACGCTCACCACTTCGTGCTCCTGATTACTGCTGCCGTCGGTGAGCACGGTCGGTGTTGTTGCGCTGGGGGTCCATACTTTGAGATCGGCACTGAATTCGACGGTGTAAGTGAGTCCGGCATCCACATAATTTTTGAGGCGGGTAAAGACGGCCCGCTCGTCATTGGCTTGCGCGGGCTGCGCAAAGTTCATCAGCCTGGGCGCTCCAGGAGTTGTCAACTCGCCGCCAGGCACGAATTCCAGCGGGTTGAAATAGGTCACGGCCGGTGACATACCGAAGGCAAACTTCTGCAAGTTGGCAAAGCCGTCTGGCAGGAGGATGGTTGCAGGTTCGGCATCCGCTCCGCTCAGCCCATGATTGGCCTTCCACGCGTCGTAAACGGCAATGACATCGAAACTCACGCTGCCGGTGTGGCCGACTGCGTCGTCCACCGTCAGGTTGAGTCCGGCACCCACGATCTCTGGTGTGACCACCAGCCCACTGAGCACGCCCTCCACGAAATCGTCCGAAATGCCCGAAATACCTGCCGTGCCCCCCAGGGTAACACTGCCGGTGAAGGAGGTGGCGGTATTCAGATTACTGTCCAGAGCGGTCACCGTGAGCCCGGTGATTCCGCGTCCGACAGTCACCTGCGCCGGCATACCGCTGATTTGGAACGAGGCGACGGGACCGGGTGGATCCTTAACCGTAATGGTGACGTCATCGGAGGCCAGGCCCACCGAATCGTCGGCGGTGAGGCGCAGGACATAACTGCCGGTCGTGTCGAATTCAGCCACGGTATCCACTGCCGAAGCATCTGCGAAGATGACTCGACCAGGACCGGAAACTTTAGTCCAGGTCGTGGAGATGGGATCGCCTTCCAAGTCACTGACAGTTCCGTCAAGCGAAGCCGTTGCACTGGTTTTTGTCGGTGCCGCATCCTTGTAGGGGTGGTCCACAGGGAGATTGGCGGCGAGACCCCACTTGTGGGCCAGGTAGCCTTCGATCTTCTGGCGGTTGGCTTCGTCCAGTCCATGCGCGATCACGACTTCACCAATGGTGCCGTCCATTCCCCGATAAGTTGACGAGGTGGCACCGACATAGAAGTGGTTCGCGATGTTCTCGTTACGGACCGCCTTGCTGCCGGAAACAAGTTGAGTGCCATCTACCCAGACAGTGGCTGTCATGCCCGCAGCTGCGGTCCGGTCGTAGCTCGTAGTCTGCAGGTATGCGGTATTGGTCGTGAAACTGCCTCCGGTGAGGGTGATACGTGCACCACCCTCATCGGCTAATACCACACGGCTGCCATTATTCGTGCCGGTATGCATTTCCAACGCGCCGCCGCCGGTGCCAAAACCATCTTCCGTATTGAGGCTGAACATGATTGAAGAGCTCATGATATCGCTTCTGTCGTGCGCAACAACATGGAAGACGTAGGTCGCTTCGCCATACGGAAGCATGTTGCTGACCCCGGAATCTCTAAACAAATTCTGATTCGGTGTGAAATCCAGCACATTGACGCCGTTAATCGTCCGGGTGCCGGTCACCGGCTGCATCGAACCCGAAGATTGCTGTAAGTGGCGCTGATTGCCGCTCTTGTCACTCCACTGCGACACCGCACCATCCGTTGCTGCGATGGTGGCCGCATCCTCCGCATCATACCAGGCGACGGTGGCGATTTGCGCCGGAGTCCAGCCGGGTTGTTCACCCATGGTGGCAGTATCGTCCGCACCGGCATCGACACTCGGCCGCGTATTCCATTGCGCATACAGCGTGTGATCCGCCGTAGCCGTGACTACGCTCTCACTGGTCACCAAATCTCCACCGCTGGCGGCGGTAAACCATCCAATCAGGGCATCACCGGCGCGTTCCGTGGTGGCGAGTGTGCCGTATGTCAGCCCCACACCGACCTGCTTGCTGGCCGGTGTGGCGGCGGTGCCGCCATTGGCATCGAAGGACACGACGATAGACTCGGTTACCTCGATCATGAGGGTGGCCTGGATTGTGACTGATCCGTCACTGGCGCTGATCACAAAGCTGTTGCTGCCTACGTCCGCACTGGTTGGCGTGCCGGAAAGCGAACCATCTGTGCCCACCGTCAACCAGTCAGGACCACTTACCTTGGCATAGCTCAGAATATCGCCATTGGCATCGGTCGCCGAGTCGGCGATGCTATCGCTGTAGGCAAAATTTTCGAAAGTGTCGGCTGCGGTAACGGGATCGGAGGTGAAGACGGGTGCGATGTTTTGCGCATTCAACACGGTAAGCGTGCCCGGGCCGGAGATAAGTGCCTCACCGTTTTCGTCCAACAGCCCGCTGGTGGCGGTGAATTCGCCGGCTGGCTGGGGGAGACCGCCGATCCATAGTTCCGCCACGGTGAGATCTGCATTAAGAATGAGCTTGGTGGTGTCCGACGCATAGCGCAAGATTCCGCGCGCACCGTTGAGATTGAGCATGCCGTTTGAATTCATCGCGTCAGCCGCGTTAACGATCAGGTTCACCGTGTTGTTAATCGTCACATCGCCGGTGCCGAGGGAGCCTGCGGCGTTGGCGAGGACTCTCCAGTTGTCGCTTCCCACCACGGAGGCGGTGAGGCTGGTGAAGCTGTTGGCCGTATCCAGATTCGCGCTGTTGCCGTTCTGTCCTTCCAATGTGAGTGCGTGGTCTCCAGTGAAGCCGCCGGCAAAAGTTCTGGTTTGGCCCCCGCCATTGGATGACTCCGATAATCTAAGCGTCGCGGGACCACCGAGGATGAACGCCTGGTTGAACGTATAGACGGCATCCAGCCGAATGATGATGTTCGACCCGCTTTCCATGGTAATGGTGCCAGTGCCTAAGGCATTGGTGGTGGTGTTGGCGGAATTCGGACCAATGCCGAGGACGGCATTGCTCCGCAGGATAAGATTACCGGTGTAAGCCGGCGTGGCATTGATCACCCAGGGGATTTTGCCAGCGGCGATCTCAACATCGATTTGGTCGTATGGAGGGGCACTGTTGCCGTCGTTCCAGTTGATGGCATCATTCCAGGTATCCAATTTCCAGCTCCCCTCCACCCCGGTGTAGGTAAAGGTCTCAAACAGCCATACAGTCGTAACGGTGGCGAATTGTTCGCCGGAGGAATCGGTGACGCGCAGCCAGATCGTATTGGCTCCCGTGCTCATGCCATGCGTGTCGATCAGCGTAGCGGAATCGATGGCGGTTGGAGTCGCGCCAGTGATCTCGCCGAAGATGCCGTCGTCGTTCA